>Ga0207652_10000184_pt1 | contig 66070 bp, 60 predicted proteins | sample KBSC63BmetaG_FD_184334 | JGI IMG/M metagenome (GOLD analysis project Ga0207652, IMG submission 184334) | Corn rhizosphere microbial communities from Kellogg Biological Station, Michigan, USA - KBS C6-3B metaG (SPAdes) (version 2) | ecosystem: Host-associated > Plants > Roots > Rhizosphere ... | reverse complement strand
GTCCGCATGTATTTTCAGGAGTTCCGCCGGGCCGTGCTCGAGTCCGTACCGGAGGCGCCGCCGCCGGCGACCAGCTTCGGACCGGATCTCGAACGCGCTCTGCACCACAATCTCGCCGTGCTGTTCGGGCGCGGTCGCCAGACTCCCACAGCCTGACTGCATCGTGCCGCTGGTCAACTACGCCACTCGAGAAATCACGTGCAAGATCGTCTATTACGGGCCGGGTCGTTCCGGGAAGACGACGAACCTGCAGTACGTGTATGAACAGGTGCCGGGCAACCGGAAGGGCAACATGGTGTCGCTCGCCACACAGGCGGACCGCACGCTGTTCTTCGACTTCCTGCCGCTCGACCTGGGCAGCATTTCCGGGTTCACGACCCGCCTGCAGCTCTACACCGTGCCCGGGCAGGTGTACTATCAATCCACGCGGCGTCTCGTGCTGCAGGGTGCTGATGGCGTGGTGTTCGTGGCGGACAGCCAGTCGAGGCAGCTCGAGGAGAACATCGAGAGCCTGCGGGATCTCCATGCCAACCTCGCTGATCAGGGCATTGATGCGCGCGCGATGCCGCTCGTGCTGCAGTACAACAAGCAGGATCTGCCACGCGAGCTGATTCTGGAGACTGATGTGCTGGACCAGGCGTTGAACTTTCGCGACGTACCCGCCTTCACGGCCGGCGCACTGCACGGCAGCGGCGTCTTCGAAACGCTGCGCAGCATTGCGGGTCTGGTGCTGCGCCGGCTGAGCGCCGCTGCGCCGGCCGGGAGTCGGTGACCGTGGATCTCGACGCCCGCTACCGGTTCGAGACGTACGTGGTGGGGACGGGCAACCGGCTGGCGGTATCGGCTGCACGCGCCGTCGCCCAGGCGCCCGGCGCCGCGTACAATCCGTTGTTCATCTATAGCGGGTCGGGGCTGGGCAAGACGCATCTGATGCTCGCGATCGCGCATCTCGCGCTGCAACGGCAGCCGGGGCTGCGCGCGGAATACACCACCGTGGATGAGTTCGTGGAAGAGCTGAACGGTGCGGTGGCTGCGGGTACCATGGATGCATTGAAACGCCGCTACCAGGAGGTCGGACTGCTGCTCCTGGACGACGTGCAGTTTCTCGCGGGACGTCGCGAGATGCAGTCCGAGATGCTGCGCCTCTTCAATGTGTTGCAGCGGAGCGGGCGTCAGGTGGTGCTGGCGAGCGACCGCCCGCCCGGCGACATCGCCGATCTCGATGACCGGCTGACGACACGCTTCGCGGGTGGTCTCGTCGTGGATGTCGGCGAACCGGACTACGAGACACGCGTCGCGATCCTGCGGATGCGCAGCGAGGAGCGCGCGGCGCAATTCAATCCTGGCGTGCTCGAAGAGGTTGCCCGGCTCCGTTTCCGGAACGTCCGCGAGCTGCAGGGCGCGCTCAATCGGCTCATTGCGCATCAGACGCTGGGTGAATCACCCCTCACGCCGGCAACGGTGCGCGAGCTGCTCGGCGAGCGCGGCGATGGCGTCGTGCGTGCCACGCCGGTCCGGGCGCAGGCCAGCGAGTTCGACACGCTCCTCTCGGATGTGAGCGAGGTGCTGTCGCAGCAGCTCGAAGCGTGGCGCATTCGTGTGAGCGAGGCGATCACGTACTGGCACGAGCTGGGCTATCACGCGGGCAGGCTGGAGCGTGCGCTCGACGGCGCGAGCGAGCCGGATGTGGACGCGCTGCTCACGGACTACGAAGCGGCCATCGCGCGCCTGCGCGATCTGCAGCAGACCGCGGCGAAATTCGATCACCGGCTGGCCACCTCCGAACTGTTCCTCGACCCGGAGCGCGTATCGGAGGCGGAGCTGGTGGTCGCGCGACTGATCGGCACGGTGGATCCACCGCCCGGGCCACGCGTGGAGTTCACCCGGGCCGAGTTCGATGTGGGCCCGTCCAATCAGCTCGCGGTGCACGCCGCGGACACCGTCGTGCAGGAACCGGGTGGCAAATACAATCCGCTCTACCTCCACGGGCCATCCGGCGTGGGCAAGACGCATCTGCTGCACGCCGTGGGGAACGAACTCGTCGCGACGCGGGGCGGTGCGGCCCTCGTCGCCTGCGTGAATGCGCGCGACTTCACCGACGAGCTCATTCGCGCGCTCCAGGACGGCACGATCGAGCGCTGGCGCGTGCGCTACCGGGTGCTGGACGTGCTCCTCATGGATGACGTACAGCAGCTCACCGGCTCCGAGCGCACGCAGGACGAGCTGTTCCACCTGTTCAACAGTCTCTACGCGGCGGGGCGTCAGATCGTGCTCGCCGCGGACCGGGCGCCGGGCCGCATCGAGGGACTGGAGGACCGGCTGCGTTCCCGGTTCGAGGGCGGCCTGGTTGTCGAGATGCAGCGGCCGGATCACGCGCTGCGCGAGAAGTTCTTCGCGCGTCAGCTCGCCGCCAGTGGTCAGCGCGTGGATCACGCGCTCCTCGAGTATCTTGCCTCGCGCCCGGTGGGCAGCGTCGCCGAGGTCTCCGCACTGGTGACACGCCTGCGCAAGGCCGCCGACATCGTCGGTGTGCCGCTCACCGCGGGGCTCGCGCGCAAGGAACTCGAGGGCAGCTTCGCGGCACCCACCGTCACACGGAGTACGCCGGGACGCTCCGTGGATGAATCGTTCCTGGATGAAGAGAAGGTCGTCTGGGAATGGCCGGAGCTCTCCGGGCGCGCCATCGAGGAGTACCGCTGATGGCCATCAAGGGCAGTCTGCGCGAAGCCAGCCTTCCGGATGTGCTGCAGCTTCTCGCCATGGGACAGAAGACGGGATGCCTGAGCGTCACGGACCGCAGCAACTTCGGCTACATCTACTTCGAGCGTGGCCGAATCACGTACGCGTCCATCGTGAACCGGAGAGACCGGTTGGGTGACACGCTGGTCAAGGCGCGCGTGATCTCGAAGGAAACGCTGGATGCGGCCGTCGAGCTGCAGGGCGCCAGCCATCGCCGCAAGCGGCTCGGCGAGATTCTCGTCGAGCGCGGCGCGCTGCCGCAGGAGACGCTGCACCGCTACATCCGCCTGCAGATCGAGGAGGCGGTGTACTTCCTGTTTACCTGGGCGCAGGGGAGTTTCAACTTCGAGGCGGACGTGCGGCCGGAGGACGCCAGTCTGCTCGTGTCCATCAATCCCGAGTCGCTGCTCCTCGAAGGCGCGCGCCGCGTGGACGAATGGAGTCAGATCGAAAAGAAGATTCCGAGCTTCGATCTGATCTTCGCGGTGGATCGGGCGCGTCTCGCCGCCAGCGGTGTACCGGTAACGCCCGAGCAGGAGCGGTTGCTCGCGCTGCTCGACGGGCGGCGCGATGTGAATGCGCTCGTGGACGCGTCGGGGGTCGGTGAGTTCGAGGTGGGCAAGGCCCTGTTCGTCCTGCTCAGCGGCGGCTTCGTGCACAAGGTGGGGAAGTCACGGCCGCCGGAGGAGCTGGCGCGCTCCTCGCGGGTGGATGAGCACCAGAATCTCGGCGTCGCCTTCTATCGTGCGGGGATGTTCGAGGAAGCGACGCGGGAATTCCGCCGGGCCGCGGAGCTCTCGGCGAACGATCCGCGCGCCCGATTCTACCTGGCGCTCATCGCCATGCGGGAAGGGCGCTGGACAGACGCCATGGGCGTGCTGCGCGAGGCCGCGAGCCAGCCGGGTGCGCGGCCGGCGGTGCATCACAACCTCGCGATCGTGTATGAGCGCCTTGGCCAGCACGACGAAGCGCGCGGTGCGCTGTCCGAGGCCATGCGCCGCGGCGGGCAGGACGATCCGCGCGTGCGCACGTCCATCGGCATTCTCGCGCTCAAGAGCGGCGATGTGCCGGAAGCGGATCGCATGCTGGTATCGGCGCGCACGATGTGGGGCGACCGCGCACCTCCCGCGGTCTGGTTTCACTACGCCGCGCTCGCGGCGGCGCTCAGCGGTGACACGGCGCGCGCACAGGCGCTCGTGACAGAAGGGCTGGAGGCCTATCCGCGCACACCGGCGCTCTGCAACACGCAGGCGGTGCTGCATGAGCGTGCCGGAAATTTCGCGGCCGCCGCGCGCAGTGCGGAACAGGGCATCCAGGACGATGCGACGGTGCCGCAACTGCACAAGAACCTCGGCGACGTGCTCTACCACCTGAGCCGTTACGAGGAGGCACAGGAAGCCTATCTGCAGGCTGTTACGCTGAATCCCGCGCTCGGCGACGATGTCTATCTCAAGCTCGGGAACATTCGCTTCAAGTGGCAGCATCGCGACCAGGCGCTCGCCTACTGGGAACGCGCCCTGGCGCTGAACCCGCGCAACGAGACTGTCCGCGCCAGCCTGGATCTGCTGCAGGTGCTGCCGACGTGACGCACGAGGTGCGCGTGCGCGTGGCGGACGCCGCCGCCGCCGAGGGAGATACCACACTTGCCACACTCGGACTCGGGTCCTGCGTGGCGATCGTCCTGCACGACCGCGAGCGATGCGTTGGCGGGCTGGCGCACATCCTGCTGCCCACGCCAGCGCTCGCGCGCACGACCGGCAACCAGGCGAAGTGTGCGATTACCGCCGTGCCGTTTCTTCTCACCCGCATGCAGGCACTGGGCGCGCGACAGGGGCGAATCGTCGCGAAGCTCGCCGGCGGCGCGTGCATGTTCAGTTCGCTGCTGCCGGTGGGTACTCTGCAGATGGGCGAGCGCAATCTCATCGCGACCCGCTCCGCGCTGCTGCAGGCGTGCGTCCCCATCGTGGCGGAAGATGTGGGGGGGTCCCATGGCCGCAGCGTGTACTTCTCCGTCGCGTCCGGAGTGATGGAAGTGCGATCGCTTGCCCGGGGCAATGTCGTTCTCTAGGGCGCCGCGCTCCGTGCTGGTGGTGGACGACAGCGCGTTCATGCGACGTCTCATCACCGAGCTGGTGCACACCAGCGACGAGTTTCGCGTCGTCGGCACCGCGCGCGACGGACTGGATGCCGTGCGCAAGGTGCACGCGCTGCGCCCCGATGTCGTGACGCTCGACATCGAGATGCCCGAGTTGGATGGGTTGCATGCGCTCGGACGCATCATGCGCGAGTCGCCGTGTCCGGTGGTCATGCTGGCGGCCGCCGCCGGTGACGCCGGCGACCAGACGATTCGGGCGCTTGAACTCGGCGCCGTGGACTTCGTGCGCAAACCGTCCGGCCCGGTGAGCCCGGATCTCTCGGTCGTGCGCGACCGGCTGCTCGATGCCCTGCGGGCGTCCGCGCAGGCGAATCTCGCGTCCGTGTCACGCGAGGCGCAGCCAGCGGCAGCCGCGGGCATCCATGCCCCGCACGCCGCCGGCTCCCGTCACGGGCCCGCGACGCGAGCGGTCGCCATTGCGGCCTCCACTGGTGGCCCGCGTGCGCTGGCCACGGTGATTCCGCGACTGCCCGCGGGGTTCGGGGCGGCCGTGCTGGTGGCCCAGCACATGCCGTCGGGATTCACGCGGAGCCTTGCGGAGCGACTGGATGCGCTTGGTGCGCTGCGCGTGTCCGAAGCGGATCACGGCGAACCCGTGCTCGCCGGTCACGTCTATGTCGCGCCGGGAGGAACGCACATGCGCGTGGCGCAGGGGGACGGCTGTACGACGATCGGGCTCGACCGAGCCAGAGGAGCGGGACCGAGTCCATCCGCGGACATCCTGTTTCGCTCGGTCGCCAGTTGCTTCGGAGTACGCGCGGTGGGCGTGGTGCTCACCGGCATGGGACGGGATGCTGCCGCCGGATTGCGGTGCCTGCACGACGCGGGCGGCGTAGGGTTCGCACAGGATGAGGAGAGTACCGTGATTCATGGAATGCCGCGCGCGGCGGTCGCCGCCGGCGGAGTGGACCGCGTCGTATCGCTGGACGACATGGCGAGCGCAATCAGCGACGCGCTGGAGCCGCGGCATGGCTGACATGCCGGATGGGTCGCTCCGCGCGCGCTACCAGTCCATCGAGGACCGACTGGAGATCGCCGCTACACCGGGCGACCGTGACGCGATCAAGACCGAGATCATTGCGCTGTTCCGGACTGTGGAGCAGGAGATGGCTGATCTCGCGGCGCTCCGGGAGGAAATCAAGATGCTGGTCGAGCGGTGGAAGCGGATCCCCGGCCCGGCGCGTCCCGCCACACCGCCGCAGGTGGAGGGGATGAAGCCGGTCATGGCCGATCATCTCGGCGCGTCCACTTACGTGGAGAAAGGATGGAGTCTGATCTCGCTGGGCGACCACGAGGGTGCGGAGCGGGCGCTCGCGCGCGCGTTGGAGCTGGCGCCGAACGATCCGCAGGCGGAGTCGCTGCTCGGATGGGCGCAGATGCTCCAGCAGGAATATGACGAGGCCCTGCTCACCTTCCAGAAGGTATTGATGCACGAGCCCAGCAACTCCCTGGCGCGCGTGAATCTGGGATATATCTGTCTCAAGAAGCGCATCTTCGGCGAGGCCATCGAGCATCTGTCCCGAGCCATTCGTCTCGACAACGACCGGAAGGCGTTTCTCTACGCGCACTTCTATCTGGGGCTGGTGTACGCCGAACGCGAGATGTACGGCGATGCGCAGTCGTTCTTCCGCCGCACGCTGGCGTTGGGGCCGAATCTCATCGAGGCCTACTTTGAACTGGGCCGTGCGCTCTGGTTCGACGGCCAGCCGGATGCCGCGCGTCAGGCGTGGCGGGACGGACTCACCGCGAACAAGTTCAATCCATGGGGCAAGCGGTGCGGCGAGATGCTGGAGCTCGTGGAGGCTGGAGGCGCTCCCGCGCGCGACGCGTAGCGTTCGCGCTGCTGCTCTCGGCTGCTGTTTCCGCGCGAGCGGCGGCGCAGAATGCCCCGGTGCGTCTCGACCGCGGCCGCTTCACGGTGGTGGCGTATCCTGCCGACGTGCGCCTGGCCCGGACGCTGCTGGACAGCGCGACCGCGCGCGACACCTTTCCGGGGCTGCCCCGACCCCACACGCGAGCGCTCATTGCCGTGGCACCGGATGGGCGGCGCTTCCGGGAATGGGTGGGACCCGCGGCGCCGGAGTGGGGTGCCGCGATCGCCATACCGGATGAGCAGCGCATCGTGATGCAGGGCGGCAACGCCGGCTCCGATGCAGGCAATCCGTTCCGCGTGCTGAGACATGAGCTCGCCCATCTCGCGCTCCACGAATACCTGGGTGACCGGCCCCCACGCTGGTTCGACGAAGGCTACGCGAGTTACGCGGCGGCCGAGTGGGGGCGCGATGATGCTCTGGCTACGAACGTGTCGCTCGCGCTGCACGGGGTGCCGCCGCTCGATTCGCTCGATGGGGGGTTCCAGAGTAACGCTTCGCGCGCGGACGCGACGTACGCGCTCTCCTACCGTGCCGTCGCGGATCTGGCCTCGCTCGATCCCCAGCGAGGCCTTGCGCTGTTCTTCCGCTACTGGAAGGAAACCGGTTCCATGGATGTCGCCATTCGTCGCGCGTACGGCCTCACTGAGGCCGCGTTCGAAGCACAATGGCGATCGCGCACGATGCATCGCTACGGCATTCTGGCGCTGCTCGCGAACGTGACCGTGATCATGTCGCTGCTGGGTTTCGTTATCGTGCCGCTCTACGTCGTGCGCCTGCGCCGGCGGCGCCGGGCGCTCGCGGCACTGCTTGCCTCTGACGCCGCGGCCGAGCGCGCCGCACGGGCCAGCGCGCTGGCGGCGCTGCTCGCCAACGGCGGCCCTCCGGACGTTCCGCGGGAGTCTCGGCGGACGGACCCGCCGCCATCCTGAAGCCTGCGAGTGACGCCGTGCGTCGCTTGACACATGCGCCCGGCGCGGTCTACACTATGCAGCTATGTCCAATTCTGAAGTCACGCCGCGGACGCGGTCGTTCATCTGGTGGGGCATCGCCGCCATTGTGCTGGCGGCCGGTTACGCCGATCTGCTGCGTGGCGGGATCACGATCGGACCCGTACTGCTGGTGATCAGCTACTGCATCCTGATTCCCATCGCGATTCTCAAGCGGTAACGTGCCGGTCGTGCTGTACCGCCGGGTCCGCATCACGCGGCAGGGGGCGAATAGCTCAGTTGGTTAGAGCGCCTGCCTTACACGCAGGATGTCGGGGGTTCGAGTCCCTCTTCGCCCATGGCACATCGGGACCCCGGATGGGGCTGCTGGGGTATTTCAGTTTAACGATCAGGAGGAATGAAACCGTGAAGGCTCTCATTCGTGAGGCAAGGGTATTGGCCTGGAGCATGACGGCCGTGGCTGCCTGCATGCTGCCGGCGCCACTCGCCGCGCAAACCCGAACGGTGGCCCCGCCGGAAGGTGTACCGCGCTTGATGGTCGCGCCCTTCCGGGGAAGCGAAAAGGGTCTGGGTTCGCAGGCATCGGAGGCGGTGCTGAACAAGATCACGGATGACGTGCAGATCAAGCAGTTGTTCGTGATTCCCCGCAAGTACGTCTGCCAGAACCTCGAAGCGTCGGGTTTCACCTGCGACAGCGCACTTGATCCGATCACGGCCAAGCAGCTCGCGACCGCGCTGCGCGCCGACGAATATCTCGAGGGCACGGTCACCAGGTCCGGCGCGAACTATTCACTCGCCACGAGCATGGTGCTCACACGCGACAACAGCATGGTGCAGCCGCTGCCCGTCGTGCAGGGTCCCAAGCTCAAGGATCTCGCGGAGCAGGTGTCGAAGGAAATCCAGGCAGCACGCAAGCAGTTGCCGGACGAGCGGAAGTGCGAGTTGGCGGTGGCCGGCGGTCATCCACAGGATGGCGTGACGGCCGCGCGCGCGGCGATTGCGGCCTACCCGCAGTCCACCATTGGTCGCGTGTGTCTGGCCAATGCGTATCTCGCGCTCAAGATGCCGCCGGATTCGATCATCAATGTGACGTCAAAGGCCATCGAGATCGATCCGGCGAATCGTCCGGCGCTCGCTCTGGCGGCGCAGGCGTACAAGGACCGGTTCGACAAGACCAAGGACACGACATCGCTCGACAAGGCCGTGGATACGTGGACGGCCATGCTGCGCGCCGATCCCAAGAACGCCACGCTCGTGCAGACGGTGAGCGAGAAGATCGCGGCGTCGGGACGCGCGGCGCGGGCCAAGCCCATCATCCTGCAGGCACTGCAGGACAACCCGGGCGATCCGTCGCTCATGCACCTGGCCTGGCTCATCCTGCAGGCCACCAAGGATTATCAGCAGGCTGCCGACATGGGTGAGCAGATGATAAAGAGCGACACCGCGGCGGCCGATACGTCGTTCTTCGCGCGGCAGGCGGCGCTCTACACGCTCGCCAACCAGCCGCAGAAGGCTGCGGAAACGTCGGCCCGCGGCGTGGCGAAGTTCAAGGACAATGCAACGCTCTGGTCGCTGAATTCCCAGACGCAGCGGCTCGCGGGACAGATGCAGAAGGCGGTGGAATCGGCGGACATGGCGATCAAGCTGAATCCGAAAGCGGAGCACGCGTATCTGCGGAAGGCGAACGCACAGATCGAGCTCAACCAGGCGGACAGCGCGATGCTGTCGCTGCGCGGCGCCCTCGCCAACGGCGAGGATTCCTCAACCGTCGCGCAGTTCCTGCTCTCGGTGGGCAACAAGGCGTTCAAGGCCGCGAACGACTCGACGCATCCCGGCACCATTCAGGATTTCCAGCATGCAGTACAAATCCTCAGCTTCGCTGACAGCGTGGCCCCGTCTCCGGCGGCCAAATTCCTCATCGGCGTCTCGAGCCTGAAGATCGGCGATCAGGCGGTGCGTCAGAACCAGACCGCCAAGAAGTGCGATCTCGCCAAGACGGCGCAGGATGCCTTTGTCGCCGCGCAGATCAATCTGCAGCAGGGCGGTTCGATCGATCCCAAGACCGCGGGGCAACTGCTCGCCGCCATTCCGCAGTACACACCGGCGGTTGACGCGCAGGTGAAGAAGTACTGCAAGTAGCTGCCGGACTCCCGTTACGCGTCGCGCCCGCCGGATGGGAAATCCGGCGGGCGCGACGCGTAACCGGCGGCCACTTGTCACGCGCGCTAGACTCCATGCATGCCATTCGCTCAGTCGCGCTTGACGCCATGCGCCGGGGTGCGCTAGTATGCGGTCCCCGTCGGACCAGGCCACGGACTGGGCGAGTGCGTACCACGTGCCGGTGCTGGCAACCGAGGTGTCCGGGCTGCTCGCCGGGCTGCCATCCGTTCTGGATGGTACCCTGGGTGGCGGCGGACACGCCGAGGCGCTACTGGCGGCAGGTGCGCGCGTCACCGGGATTGACCGGGACCCGGATGCAGTCCGCGCGGCATCCGAACGCCTCCGCGCGCATCGCGAAGCCGGAACCTTTCGCGCGCTGGTTGGAAATTTCGCTGACGTAGGGAGCATCGCGGCCCTCGCCGGCGAGCAATTCGATGGCATCGTGCTCGATCTCGGCGTCTCCTCCCATCAGCTCGACGATCCACTGCGCGGCTTCTCCTTCCGGGAGGGTGCGCCGCTCGACATGCGCATGGGCACGGACGCGCCTTCGAATGGCGCGCGCCTGCTCAACAGCGCCGATGAGCGCGAGCTCGCCTTCATCTTCAAGGAGTTTGGCGATGAGCCGCGCGGCTATCGACTCGCGCGCGAAATTGTCCGGCGTCGGGCCGTGCGGCCGTTCGCGACGAGCGACGACCTCGTGGGCGCGATACGCGGTGCGCTCGGGGCACGCACCGGTCCACCGGACTTCGCGCGGCTCTTCCAGGCGGTGCGCATTGCCGTGAACGACGAACTGGACGCGCTCGAGCGTGGGCTTCCCATGCTGCGGGATCGCCTGCGTCCCGGCGGGGTGTTCGTCGTGATCGCCTATCATTCCGGCGAGGATCGCATCGTGAAGCAGGCGTTTCGCGAGTGGAGCCGGGCGTGCATCTGCCCGCCGCGTCAGCCCGTGTGCACCTGTGGGGGAACGGCGCGAGGCGAACTGCTCACCCGGCGCCCGGCGTCGGCGTCCGCTGGGGAGGTCGCGCGGAATCCGCGGGCCCGGAGTGCCAGGTTGCGGGCATGGCGAAGCGCAAATTAGCCCGCCGCGGGCGCTCCTGGCTGGCGCTCGCGCTGTTAGCTTTCGTGCTCATCGCCGCCGGCGTGATCTGGCGACGAACGTCGGGCATCGCGCAGGCGCGGGAGCTGCGCCAGCTCGAGGAACGGCGCGAGCAGCTGCAGGCCCAGCGAACCGCACTCGAAGGAGAGATCCGGGATCTCTCCAGTCGCAGCGCGCTCGCTCCCATCGTGGAACGTCGCCTCGGCATGCACGTGCCGAGTGATACACAGGTCATCATACTTCCGAGTCATTCCGTCGCACCGTAGATGCTCCGACCCAGCCGCATCGCCCTCATCCATGCCGCGCTGCTGCTCTTCGCCGTCGCGCTTGTCCTGCGCGCCGCGGATGTGCAGCTCGTGCAGGGAGCGACGTGGCGCGCGCGCGCGCAGCGGCAGCACTTTGCGGCCGCGGTGATTCCTGCCCCGCGAGGCGACATCTACGACGTGCGGAATGTGCCGGTAGCCGTGAGTCGGGAGATGGTGCGCGTGAGCATCGCGCCGCGCGAGCTGCGCAATCGAGCGACTGTCGCCGGCGCGCTCGCCCGGCTGGGGATCGCCCGGCAATGGATCGCACGGGCGACCGACGTGAACCGGGCGTGGGTCACGCTGCCGGGCAGCTATCTGGCCGGGGATGCGGCCGCGCTCACCGCCATGCGCGGCGTGTACGCCACGCCCGTGATCCAGCGCGTGTATTCGTCGCGTCAGGCGATGCGCCGGGTAGTCGGATGGGTTGATGCGAGCAACGCGCCCATGGGCGGGCTCGAACTCGCCCTGGACTCGCTGCTGCGCGGGCGCGATGGCCGTGCCATGGTGTCCCGCGATTCACGGGGCCATCGCTTCGAGTCGCCCGGCGACAGCGATGTTGCCCCCGTCCGTGGTGATGCCGTCGTGCTGACGATCAATCAGGAGCTGCAGGAGATCTCGGAGCAGGCCCTCGATGATGCGGTGACGCGGACCGGTGCCGATGGTGGTGACATCGTCATCCTCGATCCGAAGGATGGCGAGATCCGCGCGATGGCCAGCGAGCGTCAGGGGGTGAACTTCTTCGGCAATCCCGTCGTGAGCGAGCCGTTCGAGCCGGGTTCCACGCTCAAGCCGCTCGTCGCCTCGCAGCTTCTCATGGACCGGCTGGCGACACCTGCCGATGTGGTGAACACCGAGAACGGCACCTTTCGACTCGACGGACGCACCATCACGGATGAACACAAGGCGGCGCGGATGTCGCTCGCCGATGTCATTCGGTTCTCGAGCAACATTGGCATCGTGAAATTCAGCAGTCGCTTCACGACTGCGCAGGAATACCAGACGTTCAGGGATTTCGGGTTCGGCACGCCAACGGGCGTCGCGATCCCTGGGGAGGCATCCGGCACGCTGCGTCCGCCGAAGGACTGGTCCAGCCAATCAGCGGCATCGCTGGTCATGGGATACGAGATCGCAGTGACGCCACTGCAGCTCGTCGCGGCATACGGCGCCGTGGCCAACGGTGGCCTGCTGCTGCAGCCCGCCATCATCAGGGAAATTCGCGCACCCGACGGGTCGGTGGTCTTCCACCACGAGCGACGCGTGGTGCGGCGTGTCATGACGCCGGACGTCGCCGCGCAGGTGCGTCGCATGATGATGGGAGTTGTCGAGGAGGGCACGGGCAAGGAAGCCGCGCTTGGACAGTACACGCTGGCCGGAAAGACCGGCACGGCGCGGCGTACCGGAGCGGGCGGACGCTACGAAGCCGGCGCCTACACCGCGTCGTTCGTCGGGCTCTTTCCCGCGGATGATCCGCAGTACGTGATCTATGTGAAGATGGACCGACCACGGAACTCCATTTTCGGCGCCATGGTGGCGGCTCCGGTATCGAAGATCGTGCTCCAGGCGGCAATCGCGGCACGCAATGCCGCGCTCGACCGTCGCGAACTGACGGCGCACGAGACCCCGCCGGATTCCATGGATTCGATCGGGAAATCCGTAGCGATCGCACCAGCCGACAATGGCGCCGGTGATCCGGCGGACTCCGAGCCGGTCTCGGTACTGCTCTCGCTGCCCGTCCCGCGAAGCCCGGCGCGGCCCGCGTCGGCTCGCGTCGTGCCCGACGTGCATGGCCTCACGCTGCGCGCGGCGGTGCGCGCCCTGCATGCGGCGGGGTTCCAGGTCCAGCCGGACGGATTTGGCATGGCGAGCGGCACCACGCCGCAGGCCGGCGCCATGGCGCCGAGTGGTACGCTCGTGCGGCTGGCCACGACACCATGAGCACGGTCTCCACAGCCCGCGTGCTCGCGGCGCTCCGTCGCGCCGGGCAGCTCCTCGACCTTACCGGGACCATCCCGGAAGAATTCACGAGTGTCACCGACGACAGTCGAGCCGTGCATCCCGGCGCGCTGTTCGTCGCCGTGCGCGGCGTCACGCGGGATGGGCACGAGTTCCTGCCGCAGGCAGCGGCGCAGGGCGCGGCGGCAGCCATCGTGGAAGAGCGGGGGCATACCGATCTGCCATTCATCGTCGTCCATGACGCCCGTCGTGCCGCCGCGCTCGCCGCGGCCATTGCGTACGACGAGCCGGGGCGCGCCCTTCGACTGATCGCTGTCACCGGCACCAATGGCAAGACGACGACCGTCGGCATCCTGCGTCATTTGCTCGACAATGTCGAGGGGCGCAGCGCGTCCATCGGGACGCTCGGCGTGCTCGCGGGGAGCGATGGCGAGCCGGTGCCTGGCGGCGCGGGACTCACCACGCCGGGGCCGGTCGAGCTGCAGCGCGTGCTGCGCCTGCTTGCCGATGGGGGCGTGCGCACGATCGCCATGGAGGTGTCGTCGCACAGTCTCGATCAGCATCGCGTCGACGGGCTGGCGTTCGCGGCCGCGGTGTTCACGAACTTCACCCGCGATCATCTCGATTACCACGGTACGATGGACAAGTACTTCGCCGCGAAGGCCAGGCTGGTCGCGCAGCTCGCTCCGCGAACTGGAGTCGCCGTGGTGAATGCGGACGATCCGGCGTGGCGCAAACTGCCACGCGCGCCGCACCTCCTGACGTTCGGCCTGGGCGATGATGCCACGATGCGCGCGGAGTCCGTGAGCTATCAGCCGCGTGGCAGCGAATGGCGCCTCTGCGCGGATGGCCAGCGGCATTCGCTGCACCTGCCGCTCATTGGCGATTTCAACGTCGTGAATGCGCTCGGCGCGGCGGCCACGGCGTGGCACCTGGGGATGCCGCTGGGCGAGATCGCCTCGCGGCTGCGCACCACGCCGCAGGTACCGGGCCGTCTGGAGGTGATCCACGAGCGTCCGACGGTGCTGCGCGACTACGCGCACACGCCCGACGCGCTCGAACGCGCGCTCGCCGCGGTGCGTCCCTTCACGCGACGCCGGCTGATCGTCGTCTTTGGCGCCGGCGGCGACCGCGATCGGGGCAAGCGGCCGCAGATGGGCAATCTCGCCGAGCGCGCGGCCGATCACGTCATTCTCACCAGCGACAATCCGCGCACCGAGGATCCCGAAGCCATTCTCGATGACATCGAGGCGGGAATGCGCAAGGCGAACCATGAACGCATCGAGGAGCGCGAGCGCGCCATTCAGCGGGCACTCGAGATGGCCGACCCCGCCAATGATGTGGTGCTGCTTGCCGGGAAGGGACATGAGGCGTACCAGGTGCGCGGCACCACCCGGCACCCATTCGACGAGAAGGCCATCGTGGCGGAGCTCATGAGCGCTCGCAAGTGACCGGCGCGTTCTGGACGCTCGACCGCCTGGCACAGGCACTCGCGCCACAGGCGGCGATCCCACTGCCGACTGGCGCCGCCGCCGTGCATGCCATCTCCACGGACACGCGCGCCATTGCCGCCGGTGACTGCTTCGTCGCGCTTGCCGGGGACCGCTTCGACGCACACGATTTTCTCGGCGACGCGGTGGCACGGGGGGCGGGATCGCTCGTGGTATCGGAACCCGGAAAAGCTCGCACGGCCGGCGTGCCGGTATTCGCCGTGGACGACACGCGTGCCGCCCTCGGCGCCCTCGCGCGATTTCGCCGCCGCGCCTGGAATGGCCCGGTCATTGGCGTGGGCGGCTCCAACGGCAAGACCACCACGAAGGAATTCCTGCGCGCCGCACTCGACAGCAGGCTCGAGGTCCATGCTACCAGCGCGAATCTGAACAACCTCGTGGGCGTCCCGCTCACACTGCTCTCGCTGCCGGATCACGCGGATGTGGCTGTGGTGGAGATGGGGATCAACGTTCCCGGAGAAATGGAGCGGCTGAACGCGATCGTCGAACCGGACATCGCGCTGTTCACCTGCCTCGCCGAGGAACACCTCGAAGGGCTCGGAGACATGCAGGGCGTACTGCGCGAGGAGTCGAATCTCTTCGATGGTGCGCAACTGGCTATCGTGCCCGCGGCACAGCCCGAGGTGGCGCGCGCGGCCCAGGGGCGCGCCCGGCGCGTGCTCTCGGCCGGTCTCGATGCCGGTGATGTGCGGCCGGCGCGCTGGGGGCTCGATCGTGACGGTCACGGCTGGCTGGAACTGGATGGCGTGACGATTCACCCGCCTGTTCGCGGTGTGCACAGCCTGCGCAACACGATGCTTGCCCTGGCCACCGCCCGCGAGTGCGGCGTGGGCGTCGCGGATGCCGGGTACGGACTGGAGGCCGCAATGATTCCCGGCATGCGCCTCGCCTGGGAGACCATCGGCTCGGCTACGCTCATCAACGATGCCTACAACGCGAGCCCCGCCTCGATGCGCGCCGCGCTCGACCTGCTCGATGGTCTGGATTCAGGCCACCAGCGCGTCGCCGTGCTGGGGACCATGCTCGAGCTGGGCGCGCACGCCGGCCGGCTGCACACGGACGTGGCGCGGTATGCGCTCGCGTCGTCCATTGACGTGGTGGCAGGACTCGGCGAGCTGGGCGACGCCTTGCGCGCGGCCGCGACGGGAGCGGATCGCGACCGGGTGATAACAGCGCCGGACATCGACGGCTTGTGGGCCGCGCTCGAGCCGCGTCTCGCGCGCGACGCCACCATTCTCCTCAAGGCTTCGCGCGGCGTCCGGCTCGAACGCCTCGTACCACTCCTCACCGGCTGGGCAAGGCGCTAGTGCTCTACCACTTTCTCACGCAGTTCACCGAATCCTGCCGCTACTGCGGCGTCTTCAACGTCTTCAACTACATCACTTTCCGGTCGGCTGGCGCCGCCGTCACGGCGTTTCTGCTGGCGTTCATCACCGGCCCGCTCATTATCGTGCGGCTGCGCGCCATGAAGGTGCGGCAGGTCGTGCGTACCGGCACGCCGGATACCCACGCCACCAAGGGCCGCACGCCTACCATGGGCGGCCTGATCATCCTCGTGGCGGGCATCGTGGCCACGCTGCTCTGGGCCAGGCTTTCGAATCGCTATGTGTGGGTGGCTCTGTTCGTCATGGCCTGGATGGGCTCCATCGGATTCATCGATGACATCCTCAAACTGAAGCAGAAGCGGGAAGGGAAGGCGAACGTGGGGCTCGTGGAGCGCTACAAGCTGGCGGGGCAGCTCTCCCTGGGCGTACTGCTCGGCATCTATCTCTGGCAGTTTCCGCTCTCCACCCTGCCCGGTGCGTCCACCACGTTGCCGTTCTACAAGTACGTGCTGGTGGTGCCGGCGGTGGCCTGGCTCTACGTGCCGTGGACGGCGTTCATCCTCACCGGCACGAGCAACGCCGTGAACCTGAGCGACGGCCTGGACGGCCTTGCGGCGGGACTGACGGGCATTGCGGTGATCACGTTCGCGATCTTCGCGTACGTCATGGGGCGCATTGACACCAGTCAGTATCTGCAGATCTATTATTTGCGAGGCGCTGGCGAGCTCACCGTGTTCTGCTCCGCGCTGCTTGGCGCGTGCATTGGTTTTCTCTGGTACAATGCCCATCCCGCCGAGGTCTTCATGGGTGACACGGGATCCCTCGCGCTGGGCGGAGCGCTGGGTGCGATCGCCATTCTGCTCAAGAGCGAATTCCTGCTCCTGCTGATCGGTGGCGTGTTCGTGGCCGAAACAGTCTCGGTAATTCTGCAGCGCAGCGTGTTCAAGATGCGGCGCCGCCGGCACGGTCTGGAATTCGCGCAGGCGCATCGCTTGTTCAAGCGTGCGCCGCTGCATCATCACTTCGAATTGTCCGGGTGGACCGAGACGCAGGTCGTGGTCCGCTTCTGGATTCTCGGCATCTTCTGCGCGTTCATCGCGCTCACCACGTTGAAACTGCGATGATACCGGACGCCTGGCGGCAGGGTGAAGTGGCGGTCACGGGACTGGGACGCAGCGGACGCAGCGCCGCCGCGCTGCTCGCGCGCGACGGGCTCAAGGTGTACGTGTCGGATGAAAGCTGGTCCAGCGCGCTGGAGCAGGAAGCTGTCACGCTGCGCGCGGCCGGCGTGACCGTGGATCTCGGCGCACACGATCTGGATCGGATCGCTCGCGCCGTCGTGGTCGTCGCGAGCCCGGGCGTGCCGCCGGATGCGCCTCCGCTCGCGCGGGCGCGCGCCGCCGGCGTGCCCATCGTGAGCGAGATCGAGGTGGGACTGCACGCGCTCCAGCCCGGCACGCGCTACATCGCCATCACCGGCACGAACGGCAAGACGACGACGACGGCGATGGTGGGACATCTGCTGCGCACACTGGGGCTCCACGCGGTGGATGCCGGCAACATCGGAACCCCGCTCACCAGGGTCGTGATGGAGGAGCCGCCCGCCGACTGGATCGCGCTCGAGATGTCGTCGTTCCAGTTGCACGACACGCCGGGCATCCGTCCCACGGTGGGCGTCCTCACGAACCTCGCGCCCGATCACCTCGACCGCTACGCGTCCGCGGAGGAGTACTACGGCGACAAGGCGCTCCTCTTTCGTAATGCGACCGCGGCATCGCGCTGGGTCGTGAACTACAGCGACCCGGCCGTCATGGCGATGATCGCGCGCGTGCCGGGCGCCCATCACTACTTCGGGCGCTCGCCGTACGTGGACATGAACTTCGTGCCGCCGTCGGGCGACCCCGCCCGGGTGGCGGCGGAACGCGGTGGCACCATCGAATGGAAGGGGCATCCGCTGCTCCATCGCGACGAGCTCTCGCTGCTCGGCGACCACAATGTGGACAACGCCATGGCCGCCGCGCTCGCGGTGATCGTCGCAAGCGACGCGCATCAGACGCCCGAAGCGCTCGAGCGCATTGCTGAAGGGCTGCGAACGTTTCACGCGCTCGAGCATCGTCTGGAGAGCGCCGGCGAGTTCGGTGGCGTGCTCTGGATCAACGACTCCAAGGCGACCAACGTGAGCTCCACGCTCGTTGCGCTCAAGGGCATGACGCGCCCGACCATCGTGCTGCTCGGGGGACGCCACAAGGGCGAGCCGTATGGCGCGCTGGTACCGCCGCTGCGCCGGGTGGGAAAGGCCGTGCTGGCGTACGGCGAGGCAGGCCCGCTCATCGCCGAGGATCTCGCCAACGTCGTACCCGTGCACCTGCTCGGGTCCGATTTCGAGGAAGTCATGGCGAAGGCGCGCTCCCTGGCGCAGTCGGGTGACGTGGTGCTGCTGTCGCCCGCCTGCTCCAGTTACGACATGTTCCGCAACTATGAAGAACGTGGTCGCGCATTCAAACGACTCGCGCAGGACGGGGCATGACCGGGGTCGCTGGGGTACGCGAACGCTGGCGCATGAGCGTGCACGCCCGTGCGCTGGTGATCGTGACGGCCACCGTGCTGGCATTCGGCCTGGCTGTGCTCTACAGCGCGAGTGCGCTGCTCGCCGTTCGTGAAGCACACGGGAGCATGTACTACCTGCTCCGACAGCTCAGCGGGATCGGCATTGGCGTGGTGCTGTTCGCGGTCACCGCCAAGATGGACGCGGAACGATGGCGGAAGTGGGCCTGGCCCATCCTGGGAGTCGGCATCCTGCTGCTCGTCATTCCTGTGCTGCCATTCACGACCGCCATCGCGCCTCGCATCAATGGGTCCCGCCGATGGGTGAATCTCGGCTTCGCGTTCCAGTCCTCCGAGTTCGCGAAGCTGGCGGTCGTCGTCTGGACCGCCATGCTCATCGTGAAGAAGGGAGACGCGCTGCGGCGTCTCACCAAGGGCCTGCTGCCGTTCCTGCTCGTGCTCGCGGTGCTCAATCTGCTGGTCGTGCTCGAGCCGGATCTCTCCATGGCGATGACGTTCACGCTCATCATGGGCGTGGTGCTGTTTGCTGGCGGCGTGCGCATCGGGCACGTGGTGGTGCTGTCGGTGCTGGCCATCCCGCTGCTGTGGCACGAGGTGGAGAAAGTCCAGTATGCGCTGCTCCGCATGACATCGTTTCTCGATCCGGGACGCGCGCCAGCCGAGGCCGGCTACCAGCTCAAGCAGTCGCTCATTGCCGTGGGATCGGGCGGACTCTTCGGCGTGGGCTTCGGGCAGGGACGCCAGCAGATGGGCTTCGTGCCGTTTCCGTACAACGACTTCATCGCAAGCAACATTGGCGAGGAATGGGGATTCCTGGGGATTCTCTTCATCACGCTCGCCTTTGCGCTGTACGGGTGGCTGGGCTTCCGGATCGCGAAGGAAGCGCGGACGCCCTTTCAGCAGTTGACTGCGATCGGCATCACGTTCACGACCGTGAGCACCGCATTCCTGCACATTGGCGTCGTGATCGGATTGCTCCCCACCACAGGTCTCACCTTGCCGTTCATCTCGTACGGGCGTACGAATCTGGTACTCTCGATTCTCATGACGGGCATTCTCGTCAATATCGGGAGCACTCGTGAGCGCGTGGTTGGCGATCGGGCGACCAATCCGCTCACGGCCTCCACGCCGTGATCGTCTGGTTCGCTGGCGGCGGCACGGGCGGACACCTCTATCCGGGACTCGCGATTGCCCGGGCACTGGTCCGAGCCGACGCGAGCGTTCGGCCGATTTTCATTGGCGCCCGGCGCGGTATCGAGCGTGATGTCCTGCCGACAACGGAGTTCGCGCACCTGCTGCTCGATCTGCATCCGCTCTATCGTGCGCGGCCCTGGGAGAACTGGAAGACCGCGCTGGGGTTCGCCAGCGCGTGGCGCATGCTGGGGCGGCAGATGCAGGCGGCGCGACCCGCGCTGGTGCTGGGCACCGGCGGCTATGCTTCTGGCGCCGGGTTGGCCTACGCGGTGTCGCACGGCGTGCCGGTCGCGCTCCAGGAGCAGAACAGCGTGCCCGGCCTCACCACGCGATGGTTCAGCCGCCATGCCCGCGAGATCTACCTCGGTTACGGCGAGGCTGCAGTCCGCCTCCACGCGAACACCGGGACGTGGGTAGGCGAGACCGGCAACCCCATTGAGCCGCCGCCCGTGCCCAGGCCAGGTCGCCCGGATGCGCGCATGCGCTGGGGGTTCCCGGCAGCAGGCGGAACGGTAGTCCTGGTGATAGGAGGCAGTCAGGGTGCGCGCGCCGTGAACGACGCCGTGGCAGAGTGGCTGAGCGCGGGTCTGCCCGACGACGTGATGCTGATCTGGGGAACGGGACGCGGCTCATACGCGCGCTATGCGTCGCTCGAGACGCCACGCGTGCGCGTCGTGCCGTATCTCGCGCCGATCGCGGAAGCGTACGCCGCCAGCGACCTGGCGGTATCCCGGGCCGGTGCCCTGACGCTGGCCGAGCTGTGCGCGTGGAACATACCGGCGATCCTGATCCCGCTGCCAACGGCTGCCGCCGATCATCAGAGTGCCAATGCCCGGGTGCTCGAAGGAGCCGGAGCGGCCATCGTCCTCGAGGAGCGTGATCTCGTGCCAGGGGAGCTGGGACGGCGGGTGCTGGCGCTGGCAACGGATCCCGTGCGATTGCGGAGCATGGCGACGGCAAGCGAGGGGCACGCCCATTCGCGCGCGGCAGATGTGATCGCGTCGCGCATGCTCGAGCTCTGCCGGACCACTGCGCTCCGATCAGCTCGCTGAGCGCTCCAGCGGAGGTCGTCGGCGCCGCGGTTCGTCCGCGTTGTCGGGCAAGTACTTGCATTGTTCCGCCTCACGCAGCTTCCTCCTTGAGTCGCGTTCCCCTCGCGCACTAGATTGCCTCACTCCCCCATGTCACACTTCGATCCATCCGATCCCCGCCCGGTGCACCTCGTCGGCGTCGCCGGCGCCGGCATGAGCGCATTGGCGGAACTGCTGGCGCGGCGTGGCATCGCGGTGACCGGTTGCGATGCGGGCGGCGGTGCAACGCCGGATCTGGACGAGCTGGGCATGCGGATTTTCCGGGGGCATGATCCGGCGCACGTCGAGGGCGCTCGACTGGTCATCGTGACCTCGGCGGTCCCCACAGGCCATGCCGAACTGGAGCACGCACGCGCCCTCGGCATTCCAGTCTTGCGGCGTGCCGAGGCGCTGGCCGAAGCGGTTGCCGTGGGCGACGTCGTGGCCATCGCCGGCACGCACGGCAAGACCACGACAACGGTCATGACCACGGATGCGCTGGCTGCGGCGGGGTTTGAACCGACCGGGGTGGCGGGAGGGCGTGTGGGCGCCTGGAAGGGGAACGTGAGGCACGGCGCCAGCCAGCTCTTCGTGGTCGAGGCCGACGAGTACGATCGCTCCTTTCTGGCGCTCGCTCCCACCGTCGCGGTAGTCACCAACATCGAGGCCGATCATCTCGACATTTATGCGGATCTCGATGACATCCGCGTTGCCTTCGCGCAGTTCGTGCATGGGGCCCGCGCCATCGTCCTCTGCGCGGATGATGCGGGCGCGAGCACGCTCGTCACGCCGCCAACCGCGGAAGTCATTCGCTATGGCATCCAGTCGCCCGATGCGCGCCTCGTCGCGCGCGACGTGCGCGTCGCCAATGGCGGGTCCAGCTTCACCGTGATATACGACAACGAGGTGCTGGGCGAAGCCGTGCTTCGTGTGCCAGGCGAGCACAACGTGCGCAATGCGCTTGCGGCACTCGCGGCCGGACTCGCGCTGGGTGCCACCGTGCCCGCCATGGCGCGCGGCCTCGCCGCCTTCGCCGGTGTGGAGCGCCGGTTCCAGCGGGTGGGCGATGCGCGCGGCGTCACGATCATCGATGATTACGCGCACCATCCCACGGAAATCGCGGCGACGCTCGCCGCCGCGCGCGGCGCGTTTCCGGGACGGCGCATCGTGGCTGCGTTTCAGCCACATCTGTACAGCCGCACGCGGGATTTCGCGGCGGATTTCGGGCAGGCACTGGCACGGTCGGACGCGATCTTCCTTACGGAGATCTATCCTGCGCGTGAGCAGCCCATTGCGGGTGTGACCTCCGCGCTGATCGAGCGCGCCGCGCGCGACGCCGGCGGCACGCTCGCCTGGAGCGGCAAGCGTTCGCAGCTCGCCGCAGCGCTCGCCCGGTCCGTGCGCAATGGTGACGTCGTGCTGACGCTGGGCGCCGGCGACATCACGCGAACCGGAGCCGAGCTGCTCACATGTCTGACGACGGCTGGCTGAGGCGCACCGCGAGGGCGGTGCACGCGCTCGGGTGGAAGCCGCCGGTCGCGCTTGGCGCCGCGATCGGGATACTGTGCGCTCCATGGTGGGGTCCGCCCCTGCTGTCGCATCTGGCGTATTTCCGAGTGCGGCACGTCGAGATCGTGGGCGAGCGCTACATCGAGCCGCGCGACATTCTGGCGCGATTGCGCGTTGATACCGCGACGTCCATCTGGACGGACCTCGCGCCGCTCGAGCAGCGTGTCGCATCGCTCCCACAGGTGCGCGCGGCGCGCATCGAGCGTAATCTTCCCGGAACGCTGGTCGTGCACATCACCGAAAATGTTCCCGTTGCCTTCGTGCCGTCGCCCTCCGGCTTGCGTGCGGTGGATGCCTCGGGGCGAACGCTTCCGATCGATCCGAGCGAGGTCGGCGTGGACGTGCCGGTCGTCCCGCGCGCCGACCGCGTAGTGCTCGCACTGCTCGACGCCGTACGACAACAGGCGCCCGCGCTGTTCGCCCGGATCAGCAGCGTGCAGCGCACCGGACGTGACGAACTGACCATCGAACTACCCACAGAGCTCGTTCGCGCGGAGGTGGGGGTGACAGCGGGCCGATTGACCGACATCATTCCGGTCGAGCGCGATCTCGCGCGCCGTCAACTGCACGCCGCCGAACTGGATCTCCGTTTCCGCGATCAGGTGATCGCAAGGTTGCAATGAACCCCGAACTGCTTGTCGCGGGCCTCGACCTTGGCTCCTCCCGCACCACCGCGCTCATTGCGGAGGTGGTCGGGGACATTCCCCGCCATCCGTCCATCAAGATTCTCGGGGTCGGCCAGGCCCGCACGGCTGGGATGCGCCGCGGCGTCGTCGCCGATATCGAGGAGACCACGCGGTCCATTCGCGGCGCCATGGAGGATGCCGAGCGAATGGCGGGCGTGGAGGTGGAGGCGGTGTACGCGGGAATTGCGGGGGAGCACGTCCAGGCCATGACCAGCTCGGGGATCGTCGCGGTGAACGGCGATGAGGTGACGCGCGCCGACGTGGAGCGCGCGAATGAAGTTGCGCGCACGCAGGCCATCCCGGCCGACCGGGAGCTGCTCCACGCCATCCCGCAGGAATATCGCGTGGACAAGAACGACGGGATCCGCGATCCCATCGGGATGATCGGGATGCGTCTCGAAACCGAGATGTACCTCGTGACCATCGGCGCCTCCCCCGCCATGAACCTGCGCAAGTCGGTGGAGCGGGCTGGCTACAAGGTGCGCGATCTGGTGCTCGAGCCGCTCGCGAGCGCCCTGGCCGTGCTCACGGAGGATGAGAAGGAGCTTGGTGTGGCGCTGGTCGAGATGGGCGCCGGCACCACCGACCTGGCGGTGTTCCACGAAGGGAAGATCCGCTTCATGGGCACCGTGAATTTTGGCGGAAACAACGTGACGAGCGACATCGTTCACGGCCTGGGCGTCACGCAGGCGGACGCCGAGCGCCTCAAGGAGCGGTACGGGTGTGCCTACGAGCCGCTCGTGGCGCACTCGCATGACGTCATCAAGCTGCCGAGCACTGTGGCGCAGGGCGACCGCGAGATTCCGCGTGAACTGCTGGCCCACATCATCCATCAGCGGATGGACGAAATTTTCGGGCTGGCGAATTCCAAGATTAGTGACGCCGGTTTCGCCGGTCGTCTCAGTGCCGGGATCGTGCTCACTGGCGGTGCGTCCGCCATCGAGGGCGCGACCGAGCTTGCCACGGAGGTCTTCGGGACCGGCGTGCGCGTCGGATCGCCGGCGGAGGCAGTCGGTGGCCTGAGCGACTCGGTGGAATCGCCGCGCTTCGCGACGGTCGTCGGGCTCGCGCTCTACGGCGCGACCCAGATCGCACAGGGAGCGGCAGCCTCGGCGGGCGGTCGCAAGCGCATGTCGTCGCCCGGCGTGGATCGGCTCACACAGCGCGTCAAGACCTGGCTGCAGGATTTCTTCTGATCATCCTGAAGGCCGGTAGTGTGCATCGTGGCTGGACGCATTATATTGGCAAATCGCACGGCGCGTTTCGTTGCCGCGCGTAATGCCGACCGTCTCCGCAGCACCGCACTCCGCCCGTGAAGGCCCCTATCCCATCATCTGGAGTTCCCTCCGCAATGATCTTCGAGTTCGAGGAGAGCACGTCCCAGAACGCCCGCATGAAAGTCGTTGGCGTGGGCGGCGGCGGCGGTAACGCCGTGAATCGCATGATCGAAGAGCATCTGGAAGGTGTGGAGTTCATCTCGGTCAACACGGATGCGCAGGCGCTCCTGAATTCGAAGTCCGACGTCAAGATCCAGATCGGGAAAAAGCTGACGCGCGGGCTCGGTGCCGGGGCACGCCCGGAGATCGGGCGACAGGCGGTCGAAGAAAACCGTGACGAGGTCGCGCGGGTGCTCACCAACGCCGACCTCGTTTTCGTCACGTGCGGGATGGGCGGCGGCACGGGCACCGGCGCGGCGCCAGTGGTGTGCGAGATGGCGCGTGAGTCCGGCGCACTCACCGTCGGGATCGTCACGAAGCCGTTCCTGTTCGAGGGACGGAAACGGATGCGCCAGGCGGAAATGGGTATCGCCGACATGCGCAAGAGCGTGGACACGATGATCGTTGTCCCGAACGAGCGACTGCTGGCCGTGGTCGGGAAGGGTATTCCCTTCGGCGACGCGCTCAAGAAGGCCGACGAAGTGCTGCTGCACGCCACGCAAGGCATCTCCAATCTCATTGGCGTTACCGGCCTCGTGAACGTGGACTTCGCCGACGTCCGTACGGTCATGCAGCGCGGTGGCTCGGCGCTCATGGGGACAGGCATTGGCCGGGGGGACAACCGCGCCATGGAGGCCGCGCAGCAGGCCATCTCGTCGCCGCTGCTCGACAATGTGTCGGTGAGCGGCGCCACGGGCGTGCTGGTGAACATTACGGGCGGCAATGATCTCACACTCGGCGAAGTGCACCAGATCAACGAGATCGTGCACGACGCAGTTGGCGATGATGCTGAAATCATCTTCGGCGCCGTGAACGAACCCGCCATGCAGGGCGAGATTCGCGTCACGGTCATTGCCACCGGCTTCGACCGGGCGGTGCAGCCGCAGGCGGGCGGCGCAGAAGGCCAGTCGGGACGCCTGAATCCCGCCACGCCGGTCATACCCTTTCCCGGGGCGCGCCCGACCCGGCCCGCGTCCTCCACGATGCGCACTCCGCCGCAGTCGCGCACTCCGCAGCCGGGCCAGCCAGCCGAGAAGGCGTCGCAGGATCTCAACGACATGGAGATCCCGACGTTCATCCGGAGGCAGATGGATTGACGCGGCCGTCGCCACGCACGCTGTCGTCGCTGGCGATCGTCGCGCTCGCCGTCATCCTGCTCGCCGTCGGCCTGCCGCATCCCCGGTCCGCGGCGCCGTTCGCTCCGTCGCCGACGGACAGCGTGGCACCACCAGTGTGGTCCGTGCGCACCGATACGCTGCACGCGGGCGAGACACTCTCCGGTCTGCTCGAGCGCGGCGGCGTGCGCAGCAGCGAGATGGCGGACATTCTGAGTGCGGCGCCGTCACTGGATGCACGCCGGATTCCTGCCGGCATGCCCATCCGCGTCAGGCAGCAGGCTGGCGATTCCCTTCCGTCCGAAATCGTGTTCCAGCTCGCCGTGGATCGGCTCCTCCACGTCCGTCGCACGTCGGACTCCACATGGGAGAGCACGGTCGAGGTACTCCCCTGGCGCACCGATACGATCGTCGTGCGCGGCGTGATCCGGACAAATCTGTACCAGGCGCTGGATGACTCTGCATCAGCGATACTGCCCGGCGACGTGCGCTCGGAGCTGGCGTGGTCGCTGGCGGACGTGTACGAGTACCGCGTGGACATGAGCCGTGAACTGCAGGCCGGCGATGCCTTCCGGGCGCTTGTGGAGCGGCGGACGGGGCCGGGCGGTGTCGTGCAGCTTGGCAACATTCTCGCCGCACAGTTCAATTTGTCAGACACCCCGATTGACGCGCTGCGCTACGTGAAGCCGGATGGCGGCGTGGTCTACTACGATCAGACGGGTCGCTCCATGCGCGCGAACTTTCTGCGGGCGCCCCTGGCGTTCCGGCGCATCTCGAGTGTATTCGGCGTGCGCAAGCATCCGATTCTCGGAACGTGGCGGGCACACAAGGGGACGGACTACGCCGCGAATGCCGGCACGCCGGTTCGCTCCATTGCCGATGGCGTAGTGGTCTTTGCCGGGCGCAAGGGCGGGTATGGCAACGCGATTGACGTGCGCCACCCGAACGGCTTCGTGAGTCGCTACGGCCACCTGCGCGGTTTCGCGAAGGGCATCCACGCGGGCGCACGTGTGGGCATCGGGCAGACCATTGGTTACGTCGGCATGACCGGCCTCGCCACCGGTCCGCATCTCCACTTCGAGATCCTCGTCCACGGTGTCCAGCGCAATCCGTCTTCGGTACTGAGCCGCACCGATGGCGTCCCGATTCCGGCATCCGAGCGCGCGCGGTTCGACAGCACGAAGGATGTCCTGCTTGCGGCGCTCCTGGCTGGAGCAGGCGACTCGCCAGTCGCCAGCCGCTGAGCCGCGTTGGCGAAATCGGCTGACGCCGGCGCGGCAGAGTAGCGTCCGCCTACCAGCCACCAGTCACCAGCCATTACCCTTCTCCCATGACATCATGGCTGCTCTCGGCAGCGGCGGGAGTCGCGATCGCGGTGGTGGGGTACGGGTGGCGGCGAGGGCGCGCAACGCCGCTTCGGGGCATGCTCCTGCTCCTGCGAGCGGCGGCACTCACGCTGGTGTTCGCGCTGGCATTCAATGCGCCCGCCGGCGCGCGGGTGGTTCCACGGAGCATTGTGGCGCTGGATGCATCGGCCAGCTGGACGCGTGGCGGGGATACGGCGCGATGGCGGCGGGCGGTGGTCGTGGCACGTTCGCTCGCCAGCGATTCCCTGGTCCTGTTCGGTGATTCGGTGCGCGCCGTGTCGCGCGCGCCCGCGTATCCCGCGGATAACGCGACGCGGGTGCGTCCGCTGGTCGAGCGCGCACTGGCCGCCGGGCGTCCGCTCACGCTCGTCACGGATGGGGAGATCGATGATCCGGGTGCGCGTGCCGCGTTTCCCGGCGGATCGCGCGTGGATGTGCTCGCGCATCCGTCCGCGATTGACGTGGGTGTCGTCCAGCTCGACGCACCGCGCGCGGTGGTGAGCGGGGACACCCTCGATGTCCGCGTCGCGGTGCGCGCCGGAGCGCTCGCGACGCCTGCGGGTACACTCGCGATCGAGGTGAACGGCCGGACGCTCGCCACCGCATCGCTCGCGCCCTTCGCGGCGCGATCCGATCGCACGCAAACGATCCGCACGCCGTTCAGCGGCGCCGCCGGCCCAGCTGTGCTGTCCGCGATCGTTCATGTTCCCGGGGACATCGAGCCCCGCAACGACACGCTCAGTGTACCCGTGGATGTTGCGCGCGCCGCCGGCGCGGTGCTGGCGTCCACGTCGCCCGACTTCGACGCACGCTTTCTGCTTCCGGTGCTGCGCGGTGCTGTCGCACTGCCGACGCGCGCCTACTTCCGCGTCGCGGCGCAGCAGTGGCGGCAGGACGGCTCGCTCGCACCCGTGAGCGAACGTGTCGTGCGCGACGCGCTGCGCGACGCGCCGCTCGCGATCATACACGGCGACACCAGCTATTTTGGCGCGCCTCGATCGGTCACGACCGGCTCGCTGGCTCTGCTCGTGCCACCGGCGGATTCCACCGGAGAATGGTACGCCGTGGCCGCACCGGCGTCGCCACTCTCCGGCGCGCTCGGCGGCATTGACTGGGACAGTCTGCCGCCCATCACGACATCGCTGCACGCACCCGCCGGCCAGTGGAGCGGATTGCTCGTCGCGCGTGCACGTGAATTCGAGCGACAGCCGGTCATCGTGGGCACCGCGTCGGGTCGCCGCGTCGTGATCGTGAGTGCGTCCGGTCTCTGGCGCTGGCAATTCCGCGGCGGCGCGAGCGCCGACGCGTTCGCGGCCGTGTGGGGCAGTATATTTGACTGGCTCACTGCCGAACGCCCCGATCCGCGCGCAGCCTTTCCCGCGGAGGGCGTGGTGCGTGCCGGCGAGGCGATTCGCTGGCACCGTGGGTCCGGCTCGGACTCCGTGGTGGTAGTTCGGCTCGAACGGCGTGGTACGACTCGCGCGGATTCGATACGGCTCCGCTTCGCCCGGGATGCCAATGTTGCCGAAAGCGATCCGCTGGCCGCGGGCATCTACGACGTCCGGGTCAACGGAGGCTCGGCGGTGCTCGTGGTCAATGCGTCGCGCGAGCTGCTGCCGCGCGCAGCCAGGGTGGCAAGCGGCGTGGTGGGCGGCGCGGCCGAGCCGGGCGCGCGTCCTGGCCTCCGGGAATACTGGTGGGCGTACCTGCTCGCTCTCGCACTGCTGTGCACGGAGTGGATCCTGCGCCGCGTGCGTGGCCTGCGGTAGCGGTTGTGGTGAGCTGACTCTCGACTCTGCATTCGTCATGCGCATTCTTCGTCGCAAGGAAGACCTGCCCCGGCGCACACTCTGGCGCCGCATCAAGGACATCGCCCTCATGGACGTGGGGGTGCTCGTGCGCGGTGGCGTCAACCCCGGGTCGCTCGAGAAGCTCGAGGAACTGCTGCTCGAATCGGATTTCGGTGTCCCCGTGACGATCCGGCTCGTATCCGAGGTGGAGGGGCTGGCCAGCAAGGGGAAGATCAGGACCCAGGAAGAATTTCTCCAGGTGCTGCGCGATGGCATCGCCACCGCCCTGCGCACGGGCACCAGCGATCCGGCGCTCAACGTCGCGCCGTCGGGTCCGACGGTCATGCTCGTCGTGGGGATCAACGGAGCGGGGAAGACCACGTTCATCGCGAAGCTCGGTGCGCGACTGCGCGCGGAGGGGAAATCCGTGGTGCTGGCGGCGGGCGATACCTACCGCGCCGGCGCGATCGATCAGCTCCGCGTCTGGGCCGAGCGCACCGGGACGCACTTCGTGGGCTCGTCCGCAGGCAGCGATCCGGCCGCTGTGGCGTTCAATGCGATCGAGTCGGCGCTGGCGCGCAACGCGGATGTGGTGATCGTGGATACGGCCGGCCGGCTGCATACCCAGGACAACCTGATGACCGAGCTGCAGAAGGTTGCTCGCGTCGTCGCCAAACGGCTTCCTGGTGCGCCGCACGAGACGCTGCTGGTGCTCGACGGCACGATCGGACAGAATGCGGTGGCCCAGGCCCGATCCTTCGCGCAGGTCGTGCCGCTCACGGGCGTAGTGATCACCAAGCTCGATGGCACCGCTCGCGGCGGAATCGTCGTAGCCGTGCACGAAGCGCTCGACGTCCCCGTGAAATTCGTCGGCGTCGGCGAACAGCCGGATGATCTGCTGGCATTTGATGCCGATGCGTTTGCCGGAGAGCTGGTGAGCGGCAACTGGTAGCCGGGAGCCGATGCTCGCCCTCCCTTCCAGCGCGCAACCTTCAGCGACCATGCTCCTCTCCACGCCCGTCACGTATCTCAAGCACATCGGCCCGCAGCGCGCGGAAGCGCTGCGGCGCCTGGGCGTGATCACGGCGGGAGATCTGCTGCGCCATCTGCCGCATCGCTACGAGGACGCGAGCACCGTGTCACCGATCTCGGCGCTGCACACGGGCATGGAGGCGACGATCATCGGCACGGTCATCTCCAAGGGCATTGTGCCCACGCGCAAGGGGTTGCGGGTGTTCCAGGCGGTTGTGCGCGACGACACTGGACTGATTGAAGTCTCCTGGCCGGGACAACCTTTTCTGGATCGCGCAATTGCCAGGGAAGACGTGCTGCTGCTGCGCGGTGCCGTCCGATTCTTTCACGGGCGTCAGCTTCAGCCGCGCGAGTTCGTGAATCTGGGACGGGACGCGGACGGCACGCAGGGCGGGCGCGTCCTTGCCGTGTATCCCGCCACGGAGCGGCTGTCGCACAAGCAGATCCGCGCGCTCATCGATGAGCATCTGGAGATGCTGCTTGGACTCGTGCACGAATATTTCCCGCCGTCCCTTCTCCAGCGCGCCGGCGTGCCCTCGCTTCGCGACGCACTCCGCATGGTGCACCATCCGGCGGACATGCCTGAAGCGCTGCGCGGACGCTCCAGACTGGCCTTCGAGGAGCTGTTCTTCGTGCACCTGCTGCATGGCCGCGCGCGCGAGATGGCCCGTGAGACGCGTCGCGGCATCACGTTCACGAATCGCCGGGATCTCACATCGCGTCTCAAGGACGCGCTGCCATTCGAGCTGACCGGAGCACAGGTACACGTCATCCGGGACGTCGTCACGGACATGTGCAGTCCACGGCGCATGCACCGGCTCCTGCAGGGCGACGTCGGGAGCGGCAAGACCATCGTCGCGCTCTTTGCGGCACTCCTCGCGCTGGAGAACGGATTCCAGGCGGCGCTCATGGCGCCCACCGAACTGCTCGCGGAACAGCACGCGTGCACGCTGGAGCAGCTCCTGGCGCCCCTGGGCATACGGCCGCTCCTCGTGACGGGCAGCGTGCCACCTCGTGAGCGGCGCCTGGCGGATGAGCAGCTCGCGAGTGGGACGCCGCTCATCGTCGTGGGCACGCACGCCCTGGTGCAGGAGCGCACGCGCTTTGGCCGGCTGGGCCTCATCGTGATTGACGAGCAGCACCGCTTTGGCGTTGAGCATCGCGCGGCGCTGGGAGACAAGGGGGCCCGGCCGGACGTGCTTCTTCTGAGTGCGACGCCCATTCCGCGCTCGCTGGCGCTGACGCTCCACGGCGATCTGGATGTCAGTGTCCTGGACGAGCGCCTGCCGGGCCGGCGGCCGGTGCTGACTGCGCACCGGGCGGAGTCATCGCGCGCACGGGTGCTCGAGTTTGCCCGGAGCGAAGTCGGGAAGGGGCGGCAGGTCTATATCGTCTATCCGGTCATCGAGGAGTCCGAGAAGACCGATCTCAAGGCCGCGACCACGATGCATGCCGAACTCGCGGCGGGCGTCTTCGCCACTCATCGGGTGGGATTGTTGCATGGACGCCTGAGCGCGGACGAGCGCGACCGCACCATGCGCGCCTTCCGCGATCGCGAGCTGGATGTCCTCGTCGCAACCACGGTGATCGAGGTCGGCATTGACGTGTCCAACGCGACGGTCATGCTCATTGAGCATCCGGAGCGCTTCGGCTTGTCGCAGCTCCACCAGCTTCGCGGCCGAGTCGGCCGTGGCGCCGAGGTGAGCTACTGCATTCTGCTCGGCGATGTGAGCACCGAGGTCGCGGAGCGTCTCCGGGTCTTTCTGGAAACCGAGGACGGATTCACGATTGCTCGCGAGGACCTGCGGATGCGTGGCATGGGCGATCTCTTCGGCTCGCAGCAGAGCGGGCCACCCACTTTCCGCGTCGCAGATCCGCTGCGTGACGAGGAACTGAACCGCAGCGCCATGGCGCTCGCCGCGGAATATCTGGCGACCGATCCCGCGCTGGATCGCGCCGAGCACGCCGGCATTCGTACCGCGCTCGGCGAGCGCTTCGCTCGCGCGATCGAACTCTTCCGGGTGGGCTAGTTCACTCCGCCCCGCCACCCCGCCCCTGGGAATCGGGAATCGGGAATGGGGAATCGGGAAGGCAGTCCGCCCCCGTCCGCCGCCGCCCCCATTTCATCAAAACCAGGGAATCGACCTCCCCATTTCCACGATTCCCCATTCCCGATTGCCCATTCCCACGGGCAGGGTGACGTGGGGCGGTCATGGCTTTCGCTCCGAGAGGCGCTTCTTGATTCGTTCGAGCTCGGCGGTCCGCTTGTCGAGTTCGTCCTTGAGGCGCTGATTTTCCTTTTGCAGGTCCGCATTCTGCGCCACGCTGGCGGCTGCCGCATCGATCCTGGCGGCGTCGGCCACGTGCGCGGTGGAATCGGCGCGCCGCTGCAGCGAATCCATGGCCTCCGCGACGCTGCGCAGGACGACGGCCTCCGTGCGGTGCAGCACGAGGGAGCTGTCATTCAGGTACGCATCCAGGCTCTCGCGCGCGAGACGCGTGTTCGCTTTCGTGTTCGCGGGATCGAGCCTGAACAACGCCCGCCAGAAGTTCACCTCCCGGGTCTCCGGCGCATTCGGATGGCGCTGCGAGAATGCCGTGAGAATGTACTCCGCGTCGTCAAAGCGCGACTGCGCCGCCGCCAGCTCCGCCGCCGTGAGCGTCTGCTCCCAGTTGCCAAGTGGCGGAAGCGGTGACTGCTGGTGAATTGGCCGTGAACAAGCGGTGATGGCGAGCGCCGTCGCGAGTGCGACCAGACGCTTCACGCGGACACTCCAATGCTGGTCGGTGGTACGGTTCGAATGCGCTGGCCGGCACGTGTGGGGAGGACGATCTGGAAGGTCGTGCCCAGGTTGACGGTGCTCTCCACTGTGATGGTGCCGCCATGTGCCTGCACGATCTGCCGCGCGATCGCGAGCCCCAACCCTGTGCCGCCGTGTGACGCCGCGTCCTGATTGTCGGCCTGATAGAACTTCTCGAAGACATGCTGGAGTTGCTGAGGCGGAATGCCAACGCCGGTGTCGCGAACGATGAACTGCACGGCATCGTCCGACGAACCCGCCAGCAGTTCCACGGTGCCGCCGCGTTCGGTGAACTTGAATGCATTGGACAGCAGGTTACCGAGGACCTCGCTCACGCGATCCGGATCCCAGCGCACCTCGGCCGGCAGTTGGCCCAGATGCTCGATGCGAAAGGTGATTTCGCGCTGCAGCGCCAGCACCTGGAATGTCTCTTCGAGTTCGGTCAGGAACGGCTCCAGCAGCGTCGGGCGCAGATCCAGCCTGCTCCCGCCGGCTTCGAAGCGGCTCATGTCGAGCAACTGGTGCACGAGGCGCGCAAGCGAGCGCGTCTGCGTATCGAGCGTCCGGATGATTTCACGCATCTTCGGCGCGACCGGTCCGTAGACCTCCTCCTCGATGAGCTGCAGATAGCCCAGGATCACGTTGATCGGCGTCTTCAGTTCGTGCGACGCGATGGACACGAATTCGGCCTTCAGGCGATCGAGCGCCGCGAGCTGCTGCGCCATGGACCCGAAGCTCTGCGCCAGGTGACCAAACTCGTCACGGCGCGACGGCGAGATCGAAAGTCGGTGACCGAAGTCTCCATCTGCCACCGCCGCCATGCCCTGTTCCAGGTCGCGCACCGGGCGACTGATGCTGCGCCAGAGCAGAATCGAAATAATGAGCGCGAGGGTCGCTCCGACCGCCAGTCCCATGGCCGCCGCGCGGCGCGCCGCAGTGGTCTCCTCCGTGCCGGCGGCGACGAGGCGGCTCGATCGATCCCGCAGTAATCGCTCGGCGCTCGTCAGCTCGCGCTCGGTAAGCGACACGGCGGTCAGCAAATGGCGCGACGAAATCGTGTCGGCTGTCGCCCAGTGCCCCGCCGCGGCGGCCGCGTATTCGAGCGGGACGAAGTATTGCACCTGGTGGATGCCGCTCGAGATCCGTTCCGATGCGTTCGCCATGCTCAGCCGCTTGAGGGAATCGGCCAGGGTCTGCAGTTCCGTGAGCTGTGAATCCATGGCCGTCTTGTCCGCGGAGTCCTTGACCACCAGGATGGCGAGATCGAGGCGACGGAGCTCGTCGGTGCCCGCTCGCATCTGGTTGAGCACCAGGGATGCGGCAAAGTCCCGCGTCTGAAGCAGGGTGGTGATCTGATGCAGCGTCGTGAGCGACCGCAGGGCAATGGCGAGCGGCAGCAGCAGGACTAGCGCGATCGCGAAGAGGCCAAGAGCCAGTTTTGAGCGAATCGTCGCGCGCGCGGTCACAGGGCGATAAGTCAGGGTAGGAGGTCCGCGTCTGCGATCGGGGGGTGTGAGGCTGTATGCTTCATCGTACACGGAAACGCGAGTTCACGCCAGCGGGGCGCTGCAGGCGCCCCGCGCGCAGCCGTCATCTGTCGTTGACACATGGCTCCGGTGCGCGGTACCTTGCCGATCCCCGATAACTGTTCACACATCATAACACGACCAGTGCGTACGACGCGTATCGAGGATCTTCGCGCGTACGTGGGTCGCGCGGCCACCGTTCGTGGCTGGGTGACCCACGTGCGTTCGTCGGGCAAGATTGCATTCATGGTAATTCGGGATGGTACGGGACATCTGCAGGCAGTGTTGAGCCGCCCGCAGGTGAGCGATGACGTGTGGGCGCGGTTTGCCGAGCTTTCGATCGAGGCCTCCGTCGAGGTCACTGGCGACGTCCGTGCCGATGCACGCTCGCCCGGCGGGATCGAACTGGCGGTGACAGCGCTCGAACTCATCGGCACCAGCCCGCTCGACTATCCCATTCAGCCCAAGGAGCACGGCGTCGATTTTCTCCTCGACAACCGCCATCTCTGGCTGCGGGTGCCACGCCAGCGGGCCATCGCGCGCGTGCGCAACGAGGTGGAACAGGCCATTCATGACTTCTTCTACCAGCGCGGTTTTCTCCGGGTTGACACACCCATTCTCACGGCCGCCATCGGCGAACGCTCCGGGCTCTTCGAGACCGAGTACTTCGATGAGGGCAAGGCCTACCTCGCGCAGACCGGCCAGCTCTACGGCGAAGCCGCCGCGGCCGCCTTCGGTCGCATCTACACGTTCGGTCCCACCTTTCGCGCCGAGAAGTCCAAGACGCGCCGCCACCTTGCCGAATTCTGGATGATCGAGCCCGAAGTGGCGTGGAACGATTCGGACGACAACATGCGCCTGCAGGAAGACTTCGTCGCCTACCTCGTGGGCCGGTCTCTCGAGCGCTGCAAGCCTGAGCTGACGGAGCTCCAACGAGACACCAGCACGCTCGAGCGCGTCGTGCCGCCGTTCCCTCGCGTGAACTACACCGACGCCGTGGCGATGTTGCAGAAGAAGGGCAGTGCCATCCAGTGGGGCGACGATCTCGGCGCGGAAGATGAAAGCCGGGTGGTGGAGGAGTACGACCGGCCCGTGTTCGTATTCAACTATCCGCGCGAGGCCAAAGCCTTCTACATGAAGGAGAACCCGGCCGACCCGCGTACGGTGCTGTGCAACGACCTGCTCGCGCCCGAGGGCTACGGCGAAATCATTGGCGGCAGCCAGCGCGAGGATGATTACGACAAGCTCGTGCGCCGCATCGAAGCGGAACATCTGCCCATGGACGCGTATGGCTGGTATCTCGATCTGCGCAAGTACGGCACCTTCGTGCACTCGGGATTCGGGCTCGGCCTCGAGCGCACCGTGTCATGGATCTGCGGGCTCGATCACCTGCGCGAGGCGATCGCGTTCCCGAGGTTGATGAACCGGGTCAGGCCGTGAGCGCGATGATCGCGACCGAACCGATGGATGCGCCGGCGCAGACCCTCAGTGAGCGGACATGGCTCACTGAGACTCTGCCCATGGTTCATGCGCGCGATCTGCGGCGATCGGCGATCCCTCGATGATCAGCCCGGATCAGGTGCGCTTCACTCCCGCAGCCGGCGTGGCGGCCTGTTCGGGCGCCAGTCCCAGCTGGCGCATCAGCGTATTCGCGTCCCAATAGCGCCGCTGTGACGTGATGAGTCCGTTCCGGATTTCCATCACGTCGCAGAATGACAGCTCGACCTTCTTGTTCGTGGCCGCGATCGGCCCCGCAGGCGTGTCGAGCGGTCCCGTATGTGTGCCGTGGCCGGTGAATTCCACGACGGCTCCATCTTCGGTCGCCCCGGTGCGGACGATGTCCGCCTTGCTGTCGGGGAATGCCTTGGCCCAGCGTTCCAGGTCCTTCTTCACGCCCTCGGGTCCGTGCATGATCTCGCCCATGGTCATGTCGTGTCCTTCGAATCCCTCGCTTGCGAGCTTCGCGGCGGCATTGAAATCCCGCTTGTTGTACGCGTCGTAGACGCCACGGGCAATGCGCGTGTTGTCCTGTGCTGGCATGCGGTCCTCCCGGTGATGAAACTGCTGTCGCCTCGCCGTTGGGCGGGTCCATGATGTCGACGATGGGGTTGAGACCTCCTCCGTGATGCGGGAGATCCAATGTGGGGAGGGGCGGCAATTGCGCAAGAGTACGGGGACGAACATGTGCTCGCATCGGCCGCGTGGTGATCCGCGGCTCGAGTGACGCGTCTGTCACTCCTGTGCCTTCACCTCGTCCCATAGCTGGTCGAGCTCGGCGAGCGTTGCCGCTTCCATGGCGATCCCGCGCTCGCGAGCGAGCTGCTCCACACCCTCGAAGCGACGGAGAAACTTCGCGTTCGCTCTGTCCAGCGCCAGCGCCGAATGCACGCCCGCGCGACGGCACAGATTCACCACGGCGAAGAGCAGATCGCCGAGCTCGTCTTCGAGTGCGTCCCGTTGCCCGGTGGAATCGCCGTGCGCCAGCTGGTCGCGGACCTCCGCCAGCTCTTCCTCGACCTTCAGCGCGGGGCCTTCCGTATCACTCCAGTCGAAGCCGACGCCCGCGGCGCGGTCCTGCAGCCGGTGCGCACGGTGCAGCGACGGCAGCCCGCTTGGCAGTCCCTCGCCAAGCGAGTCGCGTCGCCTGGCTTTCATGGTCTCCCAATCCTGGCGGTGGCCGCCACCGTACAGGTGCGGGTGACGCTGTTTCATCTTGTCGATGAGCGAGGCCGCTACGTCGTGCGCATCGAACTGTCCTTCCTCTTCCGCGATCACCGAGTGGAAGAGCACCTGGAGCAGGACGTCGCCCAGCTCTTCGCGCATGTGTGCACGGTCGCCTGCACGGAGCGCGTCATCGAGCTCATGGGTCTCTTCGATGAGGTATGGGCGCAGCGACTCGTGCGTCTGCGCGCGGTCCCAGTCGCAGCGGGCGCGGAGATCGCGCATGAGCGCGAGCGCATCTTCAAGTGTCGGCTTATGTTGCATGGTTCCTCCGTAGCCGGTTATACTACCCGCCCGGGTGATGACACGTCAATGCAATCCGCGCTGATGCGCGCCTGGGTCGAGATTGATCTCGACGCGCTGCGGCGCAATGGCGTCGCGATGGCCGCGCGCTGCGCGGCGCTGCTTCCCATGGTGAAGGCGGACGCCTATGGCCTCGGTGCGGTTCCCGTGGCGCGGGCACTCGCGTCGCTCGCGCCGTGGGGATTTGGCGTAGCCACGGTGGACGAAGGACTGGAACTGCGCAACGCCGGACTCTCCGAGCGGATCATCGTGTTCACGCCGGTCATTGCGTCGCAGCTCCCGGCGCTGCGCGCCGCGCGGCTCACGCCGGTCCTCTCGTCGGCGGACGACATTCGAGTGTGGCATGCGCTGGGCGGCGGCCCGTGGCACCTCACCATAGACACCGGCATGAGCCGCGCCGGCGTGCGCTGGACCAACGTCGCCTCGCTCGCCGATCTGCTGCGGGAGGACACGCCGGAGGGTGCCTACACGCACTTTCACTCCGCTGAGCTCGATGACGCGAGTCGCACCGAGCAGGAGTCGCGTTTCGATCAGGCGGTGGCTGCGCTGCCGGTTCGCCCGGCCGTGCTGCACGCCGAGAACTCCGCCGCGCTTGCGCGCGTGATGCGATCGCGCTTCGACGTCGGACGTCCCGGCGTGTTCCTCTACGGCGTGGGCAGCGGCCGCGGCGCGCTCGTCACGCCGGAGCAGGTCGCCCACGTTCGGGCGCGCGTGGTTGCCGTGCGTGACGTGTGTGCCGGGGAGTCGGTGAGTTATGACGCGACCTGGCGCGCGACGTCTCCGCGCCGCATTGCCACGCTGGCCATTGGCTACGCGGATGGCTATCGGCGCTCGCTCGGCAATCGCGGCACCATTCTGCTCGGCGGGCAGCGCGCCCCTGTGGTGGGCGTGGTCACGATGGACATGACCATGGTGGACGTGACCGACGTGCCGTGCCGCGTGGGGGACGTCGCCACGCTCATGGGGCGAAGTGGCGCTCAGGTGCTCACGACGGAGGAGGTAGCGACTGCTGCCGGTGTCTCGCCTTATGAATTGCTGACCGGGCTTCGTGGCCGGCTCGAGCACGTTGTCCTTCCCGGGGCGACGCCGTGACGCGTCGCGTCGTCCTGATTGTGCTCGATGGCGTGGGGATTGGCGCGGCCCCCGACGCGTCCGCCTACGGTGATGCGGGGAGCAACACGCTGGGCAATCTCGCGCACGCCGTGGGCGGGCTCACCCTTCCCAATCTCGAGGCGGCCGGACTCGGGTGCATTGCCGAACTCGAGGGCGTGCGCGCCGTCACGCATCCCGGAGGAGCCTGGGGCGTGATGATCCCGAGGTCCGCGGGGAAGGACAGTACGACGGGCCACTGGGAAATCGCGGGCGTGCAGCTCGAGCGGCCATTTCCCACATATCCGCAGGGCTTTCCCGTGGCGATCGTCGATGAATTTTCGCGGCGCACCGGACGCGCCGTCATCGGCAATGTTGCCGGCAGCGGCACCGAAATGATCGCGCGCTATGGTCCGGAGCACGAACGCAGCGGCGCCTGGATTCTCTATACGTCCGCGGATTCGGTGTTTCAGATTGCGGCGCATGCGCGCGTGGTGCCGCTGGACGAACTCTACGCCGCCTGCGCGATGGCCCGCGAGATGCTCGTCGCGCCGAACGATGTCTCGCGAGTCATTGCCCGGCCCTTCACGGGAAGCGCCGGGGCGTACATCCGAACGGCGGACCGCCGTGACTTCGCCATCGAACCGCCGGCGGAAACGCTGCTCGACGCCCTTGCGGCGGCCGGGATCGCGCGAGTCGGCGTCGGCAAGGTGGCTGACCTCTTCGCGGGCCGCGCGATCACGTCGCGCCACACCCGTGACAATGCCGAGGGCGTCCGAGTGATTCTGGAGCTTCTCGAAACCCTCGGCGGTGGGCTGCTCTTCGCCAACCTTGTAGATTTCGACCAGCTCTGGGGGCACCGAAACGACGTTGCGGGGTTCCATGATGGACTCCGCGCGTTCGATCGGGTTCTGCCGGAGATCGAACGACACCTCCTCGAAAACGACGTACTCTTCCTGACCGCCGACCATGGGAACGACCCGACCACGCCATCCACGGATCACGCTCGCGAGCGTGTCCCGCTGCTCGCCATCGGGGCTCACGTGCGAGCAGGGTCGCTCGGCGAACGCGCGTCCTTTTCCGATCTGGGCGCAACCGTGGCTGAATTGCTGGGCGTGAGCTATCGTGGTCGCGGCACCTCCTTCGCGCCGGAGCTGTGGCGCGCGTGAGTGGGCCCACTGGTATCGAGACTCTCAGTGCCGCGGCGTTCCAGGCCATGGCTCGCGCCTACGCGCCATACTCCGGGTTCCGGGTGGGTGCGGCGCTGGCGGTCCCTGATGGGCGTATCTTCGTTGGCTGCAACGTGGAAAACGCCTCGTACGGCGCCGCCATCTGCGCCGAGCGCGCCGCGGTGCTCGCCGCGATCGCGAACGGAGCCCGGGCGTTCACGCGTATGGTGATTGCGTCGGATGCGCGCACGCCGGCGCCGCCATGCGGGCTGTGCCGTCAGGTGCTCGCCGAATTCGCGCCCGCGCTGGAAATTGTGAGCTGTACCCAGGCTGGCGCGCGCGCAACCTGGTCGCTGGCCGATCTCTTCGCGTGCCCATTCACCCCGCACTCGCTGGAGCGCGTCTGACGTGCTGTACGCGGCGCCCGAGCGCGGCGGTATTCTTTCCGGACAGATTCCACGTGGAAGGCAGGAGTGAACGCTTTGCGTAAGTCGTGGGTGCCGGTCGCGCTCTTTGCCGCGGCGGTGCTCGTACTCGCGGGATGCCAGCAGGATCTGGCCGGAGGCGCGGCGTGTCCCGCGCTCTGTCCGGACACGCTCACCATCAAGGACACGGTCCTGGTGGGAAGCGCGATACTCGACACGGCGGTCACGCTGCCCGGGCTCCCGCCATTGGGAAGCGAAAAGCAGCTCCTGCTTGCGGACTATTCGCAGGGCGATTCGCCCGTGAAAGCCGTGGCGGTCCTGCGATTCGACGTGCTGCAGACGAGCATCGCGGATACGGACACCACCAAGAAGGCGCATCCCATCGTCGCGACGGACTCCGCCTTTCTTGTGGTCAATATCCAGGCGCTCGCGGACAGCGCGGATACCACGATCAAGAACGATTCCGTGACATTCCTGGTCTACGACGTGGATGCGGCGGCGACGGACCTCGACACCGCGCCGGTGCGGCAGCGCTTCTCGACAACACCCATCGGATCGCGCGCGGTCGCTCGCGACTCGATTGTCGGCCAGATCAGTATTCCTGTCGATAGCGCGTTCGTCTCGCGCCACGTCCTGGCGAAGCAGCGCATCCGGCTCGGTCTCCGCGCCACGGGGGACAAGCCCGTCAACATTCGCATCGGGTCGCTGGAAGGCGGCGGCAGCGCATCGCTTCGCTACACGGCACTTGGCGACAGCGGGCGGCGCGCCGAAGGCGTCGTGACGGTGAACACGCACGTAGCAAGCGGGCCGAACCTGCCGTCGTTCGCGGACTACACGCTGGTACTGGCTGGCACGCCGCCGCCGCCCCCGGGCGTGCTCGCCGCGGGCGGCATTCCCTCGTCGCGGATCTTTCTGCGGTTCCAGGTGCCGCCCGAGCTCAGCGATTCATCCATTACGATTGTGCGCGCCAATCTGGAGCTGCACCAGGTGCCCAATCTCGCCTTCGCAAGCGTGGACACGCTCCTGCTGCAGACGTTGCTGGTACGCGCCACGCCGGAGGTGACGGACATTTTCAGCGCCGCACTGCTGGCCGTCGATCCCGCCTCGGCCCTGCTTGCCATTCCTCCCCAGATCATACCGCCCGCGCTCTCGCGGATCGATACGATTCCGCTCCAGGGTGCCTTCAACCTCTGGAAGTCCGAGCACAACACGACCATTCGCGCGATCGAACTGAAATCGTCGAACGAGGGATTCGATCCGCGTCAGTATTACTTCTACTCCAGCGCGGCGGCGGACAGTCTGCGCCCGCGCCTTCGTCTCAGTTACATCCTTCGCAGCAACTTCGGACTTCCCTGATGCGCACTCCTGTCTGTTCCCTGTTGCTGCTGGCCTTCGCGGCCTGCACGACCCACGCGCAAGGCACCCTGAGCACGCAGGGCTTCGGCTATCCCCCCGGACAGATCGGCGCGCGCACCTTCAGTATGGGCGGAGGGCCGGCCGAGGTCGATCAGCTCTCGCTGCTCAATCCGGCCGCACAGGCCAACTGGGGCACCTCAGGCCTGTACCTGGAGTACCAGCCGGAGTATCGCTCGGTCGCCTCGGCCAATGGAAGTGATCACACCATGACGGCACGCTTTCCGCAGGCATCCGGTGCATTGACAATCGGTTCGCGCGCCGTGCTCGGCATTTCCACGTCCACGTTGCTGGATCGTACCTGGGAAACCCAGCGGACCGGATTCCAGCGGTACGCGACGGGCGACAGTGCACAGTTCACCGAGCAGTTCAAGAGTTCCGGCGCCATCAACGATATCCAGCTGGCGCTGGCCGTCGCGGTCGTGCGCAAGGTGTGGGTCGGTGTGGGAGGCCACCTGTTCACCGGAGACAATGATTTGACCATTCAGCGGTCGTCGTCAGATACGACGTTCGGCCTGTTCAAGCAGTCCACGTCGCTGACGTACTCCGGCAGCGGAGTGAGCGGGGGTGTACTCTGGGCACCTGGTGCCGGATTGATGCTCGGGGTCTCAGGGCAGGTGGGAGGGACCATTACGTCCTACCGGAACGACACATCACTTACAACTGGAAAGGTGCCCAGGCGGCTGGGCGCCGGCGTGTCGTTTCAGGGACTGCCGGGCGTTTCCGTCGCGATGCGCGGGGACTGGGAAGGATGGTCCAGCCTTGGAAGCCTCGGCCAGCCTGGGCTCGGTGTGACGGACGCCTGGGACATCGGTGGCGGCGTAGAGGTGCGCGGGCCTGGCCTCTTCGGGTCGGCCATGCCGCTTCGCGCCGGGATTCGGCAACGCACCCTGCCGTTCCTGGTGGACGGGACTCGGATTCGTGAACGCACCTACTCGATCGGCACCGGCATTCTGATTCTGGGAGGGCGCTCGCGCATCGATCTCGGCCTGGCGCGAGCCAATCGGACTCAGGTCGCCGGTATTTCAGAGCATTCAACGATTTTCACCGCCGGATTCATGGTTCGTCCCTAGCGTCGTGTCTGAGCGTCTGCCCCTGGCGCCGCTGATTCTCGTGGCGGATGACGTGCCCGCCAACGTCGAAGTGCTGCACGATCAACTGGCTGCGCTCGGCTACCGCGTCGTCACGGCTGTGGACGGTCCATCGGCCATCGAGCAGTGCTTCGCCGAACGGCCTGACCTCTGCATTCTGGACATCGCGATGCCGGCCGGCTACCTGGGCGGCGGCGACCGCTATACCGGCCTCGAAGTATGCCGCCGCATCAAGCGCGATCCGCGCACGGCGCGCATTCCCGTGATCTTCGTGACCGCGCTGAGCGACACGACCGATCGGGTGAAGGCCATTGAGGCGGGCGGCGACGACTTTCTCACCAAGCCGCACAACCGGCAGATTCTCGGCGCGCGTGTGCGCTCGCTCATCCGGCTCAAGAACGCCACGGATGCGCTGGAGGAGAGCTATCGAAAACTGCGCGAGCTCGAGCGCGTGCGCGACGACCTGATGAACATGATCGTGCACGATCTCAAGACGCCGCTGACGTCCGTCCTGGCCTCGCTCGAAATGGTACTGGATGGTGATTTCGGCGGCGTCGCCGAGGGCGCCCGCGGCGCGATCGCCGACGCGGAATCGCGCGCCAAGGAACTGCTCGCGCTCATCGAGGACCTGCTCGAGGTCGCGCGAATCGAGGAAGCGGTCGTGGAGTTGAAGCTGGAGCCGCTCGCTCCCGCCGCCTTTCTCGAGGAACTCGTCCGGGAGTGGAGTGTTCGCTTCGAGCAGGAGCATGCGCGTGTATCGGTGGACGTCGCGGCGGACGCGCCGCTGATTCGTGCCGATCGCCGGCTCATGCGGCGCGTGTTTTCGAACCTGCTGCAGAATGCACTCGTGCACACGACGCGCGGTGTCGCCATTGGATTGTCGGCCCAACGCGATGGCGCGGCAGGCGTGCGGTTCGCCGTCTCGGACACGGGCCCCGGTATTCCGCCTGAGTACCACGAGCTGATCTTCCGCAAGTTCGAGCGGGTCCAGCGCGCCGATTCACGCGGCGGCCGGAGCTCCGGCCTGGGACTCGCGTTCTGCAAGCTCGCGGTAGAGGCGCATGGCGGGCGCATTTGGGTCCAGAGCACGGTGGGGCGGGGGAGTCAGTTCTACGTGCTGCTGCCGGAGCGGCCGCCGGGCTTCAGCACCGGGCAGCCGGATCGGACGTGACAGTCGCTCTCGCGGCGCTCTCGTGACGGAGCTCGAGCGCGCCGTCCCATCGCGCGTGCGTGTCGCTAAGGTCTGCAGCGTCCTGTTCGCCCGGCCGGTGGCCGGCTAGCTTTCAAGAATGTCCAGCACGCCACGCGGCACCGTATACATCGAGACGTATGGGTGCCAGATGAACGTCAGCGATTCCGAGCTGATGTACGGCCGGCTCGCCGAATATGGCTACACTCCGGTGGATCGACCGGATGGCGCCGACGTCATTCTGGTCAATACGTGCGCCATTCGCGACCACGCCGAACAGCGCGTCATCGGGCGCCTCGGTGAGCTGAAGCGTTTCATGGGTCGCGACACCGTCCTTGGCGTCACCGGCTGCATGGCGCAACGGCTCGGGCCATCACTGCTCACGCGCGCGCGACATGTACAGCTCGTCGTTGGGCCCGATGGCTACCGCGCACTTCCCTCGCTGATCGAAGGTGCGCGCGCGGGCGAGCGCGTGGCGCGCGTGGACTTCGATCTCGAGGAGCACTACGAAGACTTCAGCGCACGCCGCTTCGAGGGCGTGCGCGCGTGGATTCCGGTGCAGCGTGGCTGCGATTATAAGTGCACCTACTGCATTGTTCCGATGACGCGCGGCCCGGAGCGCAGTCGTAGATTGGCCGACGTCGTGCGGGAAGCGCGCGAAATCGCCGAGCATGGAACCTCGGAGGTTACGCTGCTCGGGCAAACGGTGAACTCGTATCACGATGGCGAGCATGATTTCGCCGACTTGTTGCGCGCAGTGGGTGCGGTACCGGGCATTCGTCGTCTCCGGTTCACCAGCCCGCATCCCAACGACTTCAGTGACCGGGTCATCGCGGCCATGGCGGAAGTGCCCAGCGTGTGTGAGCACGTGCACCTGCCCATGCAGTCGGGCTCCACGCGCACGCTGCGGCGCATGCTCCGCCGGTATTCGCGTGAAGGATACATGGACTGTGTCGCGCGACTGCGCGCGGCCATGCCATCGCTGGCCATCACGACAGACATCATCGTGGGATTCCCCGGCGAGTCCGAAGCAGAATTCGCGGAGACGCTGAGTGCGGTGCAGGAAGTCGGCTTCGACGATGCGTTCACGTTCATCTTTTCGGCGCGGGATGGCACCCCCGCAACGCGGTTGCCGGCCAGCATGACGATAAGCGCGGAGGAGTCCAGGGACCGGCTGCAGCGTCTCATCGAGGTGGTGCGCGATGGTGCACGCGCGCGCAATCTCGCATTGCTCGGCAGCCGTCACGAGGTGCTCTTCGAGCGGCCATCGCGGCGCGGCACGCTGCTGCAGGGGCGTACGCGCCAGCATCGAACGGTGCTCGTGCCGGGTGGCACGTCGCTCATTGGACAGTATCGCCTGGTCGAGCTCACGGGGACCACGGGATCGACGTTCACCGGCGCGTTCGTCGGCGCAGGGCGGCCGCTGCCGCTCGCGGGCTGATGGCGCTGATGCAGAACCAGCTCGAGGGAACCGTCAGCGCGATTTTTGACGAGCTGCGCCAGCAGAATCCGGCAATCTGCGGCTGTGCCAACTGCCGGGCCGACGTGCTGGCGTATGCGCTCAACGCCGCGCGCCCGCGCTACACGGGTGGCACAGACATCGGCCGAGCGCTCACGTCGGTGGATCTGCAGCGCGATCAGATGCGCGCCGCGCTCGCCGTGCTCGTGCTGGACGCTGTGGACCGGGTATCGGCGAATCCGAGGCATTCTGGCGGCTGATCGCTGGTAGCCCGTAGCTGGCAGCTGGTTGCTCGTACGTCCCACTCGTGCCGTTTCCATCCACCGGCTCCCGGTCTCCAGCGTGCCTCTCCTCGTCCACGCGGTTGCGGCATACGCTGCAGGGCTCTGGCTGGGGCTGGCACACCTCATTTGGGCCGGGGCGGCCCTGGTTGGCGTTTCGCTGGCCCTCGCATGGTTGTGCGATGATCTCCGGCTCGCGGCGCTCGCGATGACGCTGCTGGCTGGTGCGCTTGTCGCCGCCGCGAGCGGTGCGCGCCACGAACGCTGCCGCGACGCGGGTGCGCGCCGCACGAGCTGGACTATGACGCTCTCGCAGCCCGCCGCGCCTGGCGCCTTCATCCCTGCCACGGCCTCGTGGTCGGATTGCTCCATCCCGGCATCGCTCTCCATCCGCGCAGGTGTGGCCCCCGCGGGTGCCACCGTCCGTGTGTCGGGCGAAGCGGTCGCATCGAAACAGGGCATCATGGTGCGCCATGCCATTGTCGGCCGAACCGCCGGACGTGATGCGCTGCTGGCGCTGCGAGGACGGATGGGCGAGCGCATCGATGCGGCCTTCGGCGCTGACGCGCCCTTGGTGCGGGCGCTCCTCATCGCCGACACGCATTCCATCGATCCTGGCGTCCGCGACCGATTCGCCGCGGCGGGCATCGTGCACATGCTATCCATCTCCGGGCTGCACGTCGCCATCATCGCGGCCGCGATGGAGCTGTTCTTCGTCGCGGTGCGGCTCCCGCGCTCGGGCGCATTATGCGCGACCATGGCCGTCGTCGCCGCCTACATTGCGCTCATCGGCGCCCCGCCGCCCGCGGTGCGTTCTGGGGTGATGCTGGGCGCCGCATCCGTCGCGCGCCTGACGCAGCGCCCCATATCCACCTGGGGCGCTCTCGCGCTTGGCGCCGCTGTGCCGCTCGGCCATGCCGCGACCGTGCTGGACCTTGGGTGGCAACTCAGCGTGGCGGGCATGGCGAGCCTCATTGCCAGCGGTGTCCTTGCCAGGAAATGGATTGCGCCTCGTCTCGACGGATGGCGGGCCGGACTGGCCACCGTCGGGCTGGCGTCCACTGTCGCGTCGGCAGTCACCGCGCCACTCGTGGCCTGGCACTTTGGCCGCGTCAGTCTCATCGCGCCCATCACCAACATCGTGGCCACGCCGATCGTGGCGCTGCTGCAGCCCGCACTGTTCCTGGCCACGCTCTGCTCCTTCGCGCCGGAGGTGGCGCGCTTCCTGGCCGGAGCCGCGCATCCCATGCTGGTGGCGCTCAATGCCGTTGCCGACATCGGCGCCAGTGTCCCCCTTGCGACCGTGCAGGTTGCGCCGACGCTGCTCGGCGCGCTACTCGCCGGCGCCGCGATGCTCGCCTTGCTCGTGGCGAGCGTCAGCAGACATGCGGGCCCCGCCCTCGTGACCGCGCTCGCATGCTTCGCGCTGGCGCTCTGGCTGCCGCTGGCGCCGCACCACGCGGAGGGGATGGAGTTGCACCTGATTGATGTCGGTCAGGGCGACGCGATCGCCCTCCGCACGCCGGCCGGACGATGGATTCTCGTGGACGCCGGACGCGCCTGGCGCGGCGGTGATGCCGGACGCTCGACCGTCATTCCCTACCTGAGACGACAGGGCGGTCCGCTGGCGCTCTTCGTGCTGTCCCATCCGCACAGCGACCACGTGGGCGGCGCGTCAAGCGTGCTTCGTGCGCTGCACCCGGCGCAGTACTGGGACGGCGCCTACGCCGGCACGAGCGACCCGTACCGTGAATCGCTCCTTGCCGCACGCGCGGTGCGCGTCCGCTGGCATCGTGCCTCGCCGGGCGACACGCTCACCGTGGACGGCGTATCGCTGCGCGTGCTCGCTCCCGATTCCTCCTGGATGACCACGCTGGACGACCCCAACGAGGGGAGCGTGGTGGTGCTCGTGCAGTACGGCGCGGAGCGATTTCTGCTCATGGGCGACGCCGAGCGGGGAGAAGAGCAATGGCTGCTCAGCCACGACTCCGCGGCGCTTCATGCCGACGTGTTGAAGGTGGGGCATCACGGCAGCGCGACGAGCAGCACCGGGGAATTCGTGCAGGCAGTTGCGCCGCGCCTCGCGCTGGTGTCCGTGGGCGCCGGGAACTCCTACGGGCATCCCAGCCAGTCGGTTCTGCGCACCCTGGCGCACAGGGGTGCGGCAATATTGCGTACCGATCGGTCCGGCACCGTGGTGGTCCGTACCGATGGACGGTCCCTGGAGATCGAGCAGAATGGAGACCGATGGAGATTGTCGAGCGCCTCATCGCCGCCGTGAGCGGAAGCCGGGTAGCACTGCCACCCGATCTGGTGCATCGCTTTCCCGACCTGGTGGCGGTGCGACTCCGCCGTGGCGGCTTTCCCCCATGCCTTGGGGGCTGGATGCTCGGCCAGCGGCGCGTTGCGGCCATTACGTTCTGGCGCACCATCTTCGTCGCCCCGGATGTGCCGCTCACCGGGGAACTGCTCTTGCATGAATTACGACACGTGCACCAGTTTGAGGCGACGGCGACCTTCCCGGTTCGCTATATCTGGGAGAGCCTGCGCCACGGTTACCACCGGAATCGCTACGAGACCGATGCGCGCGAGTACGCTGCTGAGCGCCTCCGCGCTGCACCTGCCGACCTGCCTCGAGGAGACGTGTAACGTGGTTCAGCACACCCCTACATCGGTCGTCACGATCGACCGGTTCATCATCGAGCAGGAGCGGTTGCACCCCGAGGCGACCGGCGAATTGTCGGGCATCCTGTACGACCTCGCGCTCGCCGCCAAGATGATCGCGAGCAAGGTCCGCATGGCGGGGCTGGTCGACATTCTCGGATCCAACGAGTCGCAGAACGTGCAGGGCGAGGTGCAGCAGAAGCTGGATGTGCTGGCCAACGAGATCATCATCAAGGCGATGGACCACGGCGGCCGGTTGTGCGGCATGGCGTCCGAGGAGGAACCGGACATCATTCACATCCCTGACGGCTTTCGCTGCGGCAAGTACATCCTCACCTTCGACCCGCTGGACGGCTCATCGAACATTGACGTGAACGTGCCGGTCGGCACGATCTTCTCCGTGCTCCGCAAGATCACGCGCGGCACGCGTGCGGAAATGGAAGATCTCCTGCAGCCGGGACGTCGCCAGGCCGCGGCCGGATACGTGATCTACGGATCGAGTACGATGCTCGTATATACCACCGGCCAGGGCGTGCACGGCTTCACGCTCGATCCGTCCATTGGAGAATTCCTGCTCTCGCATCCCAATATTCACATCCCGGGCAATGGCCGCTACCTGTCGGTGAACGATTCGTACGAACAGGTGTGGGACGAGCACGTGCGCGGTCTCATGCGCCGCTACCGCGGGCTGGATGGCGATCGCAAGGCGCTCAGCGTGCGGTACGTGGGGAGCCTCGTCGCTGATTTTCATCGCAACCTGCTGGGCGGCGGCGTGTTCTGCTACCCGTCCAACGTGCGGAGCCCGCGTGGCAAGCTGCGCCTGTTGTACGAGGCCAATCCGCTGGCGTTCGTCGTGGAGCAGGCGGGTGGCGCGGCGACGGATGGGGTGTCACGCGTGATGGATATTCATCCGACGGAGCTGCATCAGCGGACGCCGCTCTTCATTGGCAGCAAGGCCGAGGTGGAACTCGCCGCGGAGATGCTGGGAGGCGTGACGGTCTGAGGGACACGATTTCAGAGCCGTTCGATTCGTCCGTGGCTCCGGGCAGCCTTCTATGCCGCCAGCAACGGCTGGACAGGATTTCACGATTGACAGGATGAACAGGATTCACACGGTGCCGTTCCCGAAGCAGTTGCGGTCATTCAGCGAACGGACTGAAAGTTCGGGACTCGGCTCCCGGCAATCCTGTTCATCCCGTGAATCCGGTCAATTCTATCCACCCTGTTAGTCCTGTCCGTTCCACCTGATCAGCATCACTGCTCGGGCGCCTGACGTGTGTGGCAACCCGCACGCTGCGCCGCTCCACCGCCAATCGGTAGCATCCCGGGCCGCATCCCTTATCTTCCGGATGCGGCCCGCCTGCATCGATGAGTCCTCCGCTTCGCCCCGAGTACATGTCCGATCCCAGCGCGCGCGTGTCTCCCTCAGGACTGGACATCGCGCCGTATTACCGTCCGCACGACGCGCCCGTACAGTACGACCGCGACCTGGGCGATCCCGGCCGCTTCCCGTACACACGCGGCGTGCAGCCAGGCATGTATCGCACCCGGCTCTGGACGATGCGCCAGTATGCCGGGTTCGGCACGGCCGCGGAAACGAATGCGCGCTTTCGCATGCTGCTCGACGCGGGACAAACGGGGCTTTCGGTGGCATTCGACCTGCCCACGCAGATGGGATTCGACTCCGATTCGCCGCGCGCGCAGGGCGAAGTCGGGCGCGTGGGTGTCGCCATCGACACCGTGGACGATCTGCACGCGCTCTTCGATCGCATTCCGCTCGAGCGGGTGTCCACGAGCATGACCATCAATGCCACGGCGTCCACGTTGCTCGCCATGTACATCGTCGTGGCGGAGGAGCGGGGGATCGCGCGCGGCGCGTTGAGCGGCACCGTCCAGAACGACATCCTCAAGGAGTACATTGCGCGCGGCACCTACATCTATCCGCCCGGGCCAAGTCTGGACCTGATCACGGAGATGTTCCGATTCTGTGCCGCCGAGCTCCCGTCGTGGAATCCGATCTCCATCTCGGGGTATCACATTCGTGAGGCGGGCGCCACCGCGGTGCAGGAGCTCGCGTTCACCTTCGCCAACCTGCTGGAATACGTCTCGCGCGCGATTGCCGCGGGCCTCAGCGTGGATACGTTCGCGCCGCGGCTCTCGTTCTTCTTCGCGGCACACAATGATCTGTTCGAGGAAGCGGCCAAATTCCGCGCCGCACGCCGCCTGTACGCGCGCCTCATGCGCGAGCGTTTCGGCGCGGCGGACACGAGCTGCCGCATGCGCTTCCACACGCAAACTGGTGGCGTGACGCTCACCGCGCAGCAGCCGCTGAACAACGTGGTGCGCGTGACCGTCCAGACGCTGGCGGCCGTACTGGGCGGCACGCAGTCGCTGCACACGAACGGGTACGACGAGGCGCTCGCGCTTCCCACGGCGGAGGCGGCCACGCTGGCGCTCCGCACGCAGCAGGTGGTGGCGTATGAATCGGGCGTCACGAGCACGGCGGATCCGCTGGCCGGGTCATACTACGTGGAGCACCTCACCGGTGAGCTGGAGGAGCGAGCGCTCGCGCTGCTGCGCCGCGTGGACGAGCTGGGCGGTGCGGAGCGCGCCATCGCGAGCGGCTTCTTCCAGGAAGAGATCGCACGCAGCGCGTATGACTATCAGCTCCGCGTCGAGCGCGGCGAAGCGGTAGTCGTTGGCGTGAACCGATTCGCCGACGGCCAGGAGTCCCGCGCGGTGCCGACGCCGGACTACTCGCGTCTTGAACTCGAGCAGGTCGAACGCACCCGTGCCATGCGAGCGCGGCGCGACCGGACCGCGTGGGAGCACGCGTTGACCGCGCTGCGCGCTGCGGCTGACAACTCCTCAGGTGCCTTCCGTGCGCCGCTCATGCCGCGCATCATCGATGCTGTTCGCGCCCGCGCCACGCTCGGAGAGATCTCGGATGCGCTGGCGGCGAGTTGGGGCGTCTACCGGCCGGCCGCATGAGGCGGCGGGTCGGGAGCGCTTGAGCCAGTCGCCCGGCGCGGTTAACTTTCTGTCTCATATCACAATGCTTAAGTAGTACGTATATGCCAACTTACGAATTTGCCTGCCCAAACGGTCACACCTTCGACAAGTTCTATCGCAAGATGAGCGATGGCGTGAGCGAACTGCCCTGTCCGGTGTGTGGCGCCGTGGCGCAGCGAAAGGTCTCGGGCGGTGCCGGCCTGGTCTTCAAGGGGTCGGGATTCTACATCACGGATTACGGCAAGGACGGGAAGAAGGGACAACCCGCTCCGCCGCGGGACTCTCGCGACGCAGGCGCCGCGGATCCGGCCGGAACGAAGCCGGAGTCCGGGACCAGGGACAAGGCATCGTCGTCCGACGCGCCGGCCGCTGCGCCGCCCGCCGCGCCGCCCAAGGATTCGTCTTCGACATGACGGTACGTGACACCATTCGCGCCGCGCTGATCGACGCGGCGCGTGGGATGGGTGTGCCCGAGCCGGTTGATCCGGTGCTCGAGCGTCCGCGCGATCCGGCGCACGGCGAGTGGGCAACCAATCTCGCCCTGACGCTCGCGCGCACCGTGAAGCGCAAGCCGTCCGAGCTCGCGCAGGAACTGACGCGGCGGCTCGATCTGGCGTCGGCCGGCGTCGAGCGGGTCGAGATCGCCGGTCCGGGCTTCATCAACTTCCACATCGCGGCAGGCTCGAGCGCGCGCGGGCTCGCCACCATCGTCGCGCAGGGCGATCAGTTCGGACGCTCCGCGACGGGCGCCGGGAAGCGTGTGAACGTGGAGTTCGTTTCCGCGAATCCCACCGGCCCGCTGCACGTCGGCCACGGACGCCAGGCCGCGCTGGGCGACGCGATCGCCGCGCTGCTCGAGTGGACCGGATGGCGCGTGTCGCGCGAGTATTACTACAACGACGCCGGCGTGCAGATCGCCAACCTCGGGCGGAGCGTGCAGGCGCGGATCGCGCAGGCTGACGGCCGGGACGTCCCGATCCCCGATGGCGGCTACCATGGGGAATACGTGCGTGAGATCGCGCAGCAGTACGTGCAGCGCCACCCGGGCGATCGACACGGCGCCGATCTCGACGTCATCACGCGCTTCGCCGTCCAGGAGATGCGCGCGGAGCAGGATCGCGACCTGCAGGCCTTCGGCGTGCGGTTCGACACCTACTACCTCGAGTCATCCCTCTACGCCGACGGCAAGGTGGAGGAAACGGTTCGTGCGCTCGTCGCCGCCGGCCACACGTATGAACGGGAGAACGCGCTCTGGCTTCGCACCACGGACTTCGGTGACGACAAGGATCGCGTGATGCGCAAGCGCGACGGCACGTACACGTACTTCCTGCCGGATGTGGCGTACCACGTCACCAAGTGGAAGCGCGGCTACTCCCGGGCGATCAACGTCCAGGGTGCGGACCACCACAGCACCGTCACGCGCGTCCGCGCCGGGCTCCAGGCGCTCGACATGGGGATTCCGGTCGGGTATCCCGAGTACATGCTGCACCAGATGGTGACGGTGATGCGCGGCGGCGAGGAAGTGAAGCTGTCCAAGCGTGCCGGCGAATACGTCACCGTGCGGGATCTCGTCGATGATGTCGGGCGCGACGCGGTGCGCTACTTCTTTCTCATGCGAAAGACCGATTCGCAGCTCGTGTTCGACGTGGATCTCGCGCGCTCGCAGTCCGAGGAGAATCCCGTGTACTACATCCAGATGGCGCACGCGCGGCTCTGCGGCATCTTTCGTGTCGGCGAGATCGCTGCCGACTCCATCACCGCTGACGGCGTGGATTTCGATGCGCTCGCCGAGCCCGAGGAGCAGGAACTGGTGAAGACGCTCGTGGATTTTCCCGCGTTTGTTGCCGGCGCCGCGGAGTCACTCGAGCCGCATCGCATCGCGGGCTATCTGCTCGACGCCGCGCGACAGACACATGTCTGGTATCACAAGCACCATGTCCTGAACGAGCCGGCGCGCATCATGACCGCGCGTCTCCTCCTCGCGCGGGCCGCGCAGATCGTGCTGCGCAACGGGCTCGCGATTCTCGGCATCTCCGCGCCGGCGCGAATGTGAGGAGCGCTGCCAGATGCCGCCGGCCTGATCCCGATTCTCACAACCCGCTTCCGCCATGACCGTTCTTGTCGTCGGCTCCGTTGCTCTCGATTCCGTTGAAACGCCGTTCGGCCGGGCCGATGATGTGCTCGGCGGTTCCGCGACCTTCTTTGCCGCGTCCGCCAGTCTGCTCACGCCCGTGCAGGTGGTCGGCGTCGTCGGGTCCGACTATCCCATGGACCGGCTCGAGCCGCTCGTGAAGCGGGGCGTGGATCTCGCGGGACTCGAGCAGGCCGATGGGGAATCCTTCCGCTGGCGCGGGCGCTATCGCCACGACCTGAACTCGGCGGAAACGCTGGAGACCAGCCTCGGCGTTTTCTCGCACTTCCGGCCCAAGATCCCCGAGCAGTTTCGTTCGGCGCCGTTCGTCTTCCTGGGAAACATCGATCCACGCCTGCAGCTCGACGTGCTCGAACAGATGAACAGTCCGCGCCTCGTGGCGTGTGACACGATGAACTTCTGGATCGAGAGCCGCCGCTCCGACCTGCTCGCGCTGCTCGGCAAGGTGGATCTTCTCACGCTGAATGATGCCGAAGCGCGCCAGCTCACGGAGGAAGTGAATCTGGTGAAAGCCGCGCACTGGATCATGGAGCATGGTCCGCGACACGTCATCATCAAGAAAGGGGAACACGGTGCATTCATGTTCTCGCCATCCACCGTGTTCTACGCGCCGGCCTACCCGTTGGAGGACGTGTTCGACCCCACTGGCGCGGGCGACGCGTTCGCCGGCGGATTCATCGGCTACCTCTCGCGCACGGGCGATCTCAGTGCGCCGAATCTGAAGCGCGCCGTGGTATACGGATCGGCCATGGGCTCCTTTGCCGTGGAGCGCTTTTCCATCGCGCGCTTCCTCGAGATCGGACCGACGGATATCGCGCGCCGCGTGCGGGACTTTCACCGGCTCGTGAGCTTCGACCAGGATCTGCTGCCGTGAGCACGCCGCTCGACTACCGCGGCGCAGGCGTGGACATCGGCGCCGCGGAGGATGCCAAGCACCGCATTCGCGCGCTGGTGGAGTCCACCCGCACGCCGGGCGTGCGCGGCGGCTTCGGCGGCTTCGGGGGCCTCTTCCGCATGCCGTCGGATGCGCGCGCACCGCTCCTGGTGTCGAGCGCGGATGGCGTCGGCACCAAGATCCGGGTGGCCATTGATGCCGACCGCCATGACACCATCGGTCATGACCTCGTGAACCACTGCGTGAATGATGTGCTCGCGCAGGGCGCAGAGCCGCTGTTCTTTCTGGACTACGTGGCCTTCGGTGCGCTGGTGCCGGACGTGGCGGAGGCCATCGTGCGTGGCGTCGCGGCGGGTTGTCGTGAGAACGGCTGCGCGCTCGTGGGCGGTGAGACAGCGGAGATGCCGGGGCTGTACACGCCTCCGGATTATGATCTGGCCGGCTTCATTACCGGCTGGGTGGAGGAGGACGCGGTGCTCGGACCGGCACGCGTGCGTGATGGGGATGCGCTCGTGGCGCTCGAGAGTTCGGGGCTGCACACGAACGGCTATGCGCTGGCGCGCCGGATCGTGCACGAGCGCATGGGGCTCGGTGTGCACGACACGTTTCCGGGCGAATCCGCGTCGGTCGCTGACGTGCTGCTGCGCGTGCACCGCTCGTACCTCTCCGTGCTGCGTCCGCTCCGGGCGCGGCTTCACGCCCTGGCGCACATTACGGGTGGCGGCATCCCCGGCAATCTGAATCGCGCCATGCCGGACCATCTGGACGCCGAGGTGGAGACGGGGAGCTGGAGCATCCCCAACGTATTTCTCGAGCTCGAACGCGCAGGTGGCGTGGCACGGGCGGAGATGTATCGCGCGTTCAACATGGGTGTGGGGATGGTGGTGGTGTGCGAGCCCGCGGTGGCCGCAGCGGTGGCCGCAGCGGCCACCGCGGGCGGGATCGGCGCCTGGCGGCTGGGCCGCGTGCGACCCGGTAGCGGCCAGGTGGTTCTCAGGTAGTGTCCGCGAGCGAGGGGCCGCGCGAAGCGGTCTTCATGCGCCGAGCGCTGGCGCTCGCGCGGCGCGGCTGGGGACAGACCGCGCCCAATCCGATGGTGGGCGCGGTCATCGTGCGCGAGGCGGCGATTGTCGGCGAGGGATATCACGCCCGCTACGGAGCGCCGCACGCCGAAGTCATGGCGCTGCGGGCGGCCGGCGAGCGCGCGCGTGGCGCCACGATGTTCGTCACCCTCGAACCCTGCACGCATCATGGGCAAACGCCGCCATGCGTGGATGCGCTGCTGGCTGCGGGAATCGCCCGCGTAGTGATGGCGGGACGCGATCCGAACCCCGCGGCGGCCGGCGGCGTCGAACGACTGCGAGGCGCTGGTGTAACGGTTGACGTGGGCCTGGAGCGAACGGCGGCCCGCGAGCTGAACGCGGCGTTCCTGCACGCCTTCACCTCGAATCGGCCATGGGTCACGCTCAAGCTCGCGGTGTCGCTCGATGGCGGGCTGGCGGACGCCGCGGGTCGCTCGCGCTGGATCACGGGTGAGCGCGCACGACGCGTGGCGCACCGGCTGCGCGCGCAGAGCGACGCGATCGCGGTGGGCATCGGTACAGTGCTCGCGGACGATCCCGCGCTCACGGTGCGCGATGCGCCGGCACCGCGCGTGGCCCCGCAGCGCGTGATCTTCGATCACGGCGCCCGGCTGCCACTGGCCTCCGCCGTCGTGCGGACGGCGCGCGAGGTGCCAACGCTGGTGATCGCGGACACGCCGGATGAACGCCGCGTTCGCGCGCTGGAGGACGTGGGGGTGAGCGTGCTGTGCGCAAGCGGGACCATCGCGGCGCTCGAGGAACTGGCGGCGCGCGGCGTTCGTTCACTGTTGGTGGAGGGCGGTGCACGCCTGGCGGGCAGTCTGCTGGCGGGCGCACTGGTCAACCGGCTGATTATATTTCGAGGGTCGATGCTGCTGGGCGCAGGCTCGCTGGGGGCGTTTTCCGCCGCTCCGGCGTACACTCTGGATGCTGCGCCGCGCTACGCGGCAATCGAACGTCGGGCGCTCGGAGACGATGTCATGACGATATACGCGCCGGCGCCGCCCGCCGGCGAGCGCAACCCTTAGCGTCCCGCACCGGCACGTTCATACTGTGTTCACCGGATTGATTGACGACGTCGGCATCGTCGAGAATGCACACGACTCCGCGGCCGGCCGTGAAGTACGTGTGCGCTGCAGCTACGACGACCTGTCGGGTGGCGAGAGCATCGCGCTGAACGGTGCATGCCTCACGGTGCGCGAGCATGGATCGGGATGGTTCTCGGCAGCCGCCGCCGGACCCACGCTGGAGCGCACGACCATCGCCGCCTGGCGGGCGGGGGATCGCGTCAACCTCGAACGCGCTCTCCGGCTGGGCGACCGGTTGGGCGGGCATATCGTGCAGGGACACGTTGACGGTGTGGGTGTGGTCGAATCCGTCGCGGCGGCGGGGGATGCGGTACTCGTGGACGTACGCGTGCCGCACGACGTCGCCGAGCTGACCGTGCTGCACGGTTCGGTCACGGTGGATGGCGTCAGTCTCACGGTGAACGCACTCCCCGCGCCGGATGTCGTGCAGCTTTCCCTCATTGAATACACGCGCGGTCACACCACGCTCGGCGCGCTGCAGCCTGGGGCGCGCGTGCATCTCGAAGCCGATCTCGTGGGCCGGTATGTGCAGCGGCTCACGGCACCCTGGCTCGCCCTGGAGCGATAGCAATGGCGTTCGGAGCGGTGGAAGAGGCGATCCGCGAAATTGCCGCGGGCCGCATGGTGATTGTGGCCGACGACGAGGATCGCGAGAACGAAGGAGATCTCATTTGCGCGGCGCAGCGCGTCACGCCGGAGATCATCAACTTCATGACCAAGCGCGCGAGCGGGCTGCTCTGCCTCGCGCTCACCGGTGCGCGCTGCGATCAGCTCGGACTCGTCCCCGTGAGCGAGAACAACATCGATGCGTACCGCACCGCGTACACGCAGAGTGTGGATGCGGCGCCGCGTTTCGGCATCACGACAGGCATCAGTGCGCAGGACCGCGCGACGACGATTCACGTCGCGGTGGATCCCGCCACGGTGCCCGCGGACCTGCGTTTCGGCGGACACGTGCAGCCGCTCCGGTCGCGCGAGGGGGGAGTGCTGCAGCGCGTGGGGCACACCGAGGCCGCGGTGGATCTCGCGCGGCTCGCCGGACTCTATCCAGCCGGCGTGATCTGCGAGATTCTGCGTGACGAGGACGGCCAGCCGGCGCGCCGGCCCGAACTCGAACGCTTTGCCGAACGGCATCACCTGATCTTCATCACCGTGGCCCAGCTCGTGGCGCACCGGCTCAAGAACGAACGACTCGTGCACCGGGTGGCCGAAGCCCGACTGCCCACCGAGTACGGTGACTTTCAGGTCGTGGGCTATCGCAATGATGTGGATACGCACGAGCATGTGGCGCTCGTACTTGGTGACGTCCGGGACGGCGAGGACGTGCTCGTGCGCATGCACTCGCGCTGCCTCACGGGCGATGTGTTCGGCTCGCTGCGCTGCGACTGCGGCTGGCAGTTGCACGCGGCCATGGAAATGATCGCGAAGGAAGGCCGGGGCGTGGTCGTGTATCTGGACCAGGAAGGCCGCGGCATTGGCCTGCTCAACAAGCTCCGTGCGTATGCGCTGCAGGATGATGGCGCGGACACGGTGGAGGCAAACGAGCGGCTCGGCTTCAAGCCCGATCTTCGCAACTACGGCATCGGCGCGCAGATCCTGCTCGATCTCGGCCTCCGGTCCATCCGGCCCATGACGAACAATCCGCGCAAGCTCGTCGGTCTGGAGGGTTACGGGCTGCGGGTGGCGGAGCGCGTGCCGATTCACGCGCCGGAAACGAGCGAGAATCGCGACTACCTCGCCGTCAAGCGTTCCAAGCTCGGCCACCTGCTGGCGCACTGATGGCGGAATTCGCGGGGAATCCGGCCGGCGCCGGCCGGCGCGTGGCGGTCGTGGCCAGCCGCTTCAACGAGGCCATCACGCAGAAGCTGGTGAACGGCGCGATGGATGCGCTGACGCGGCATGGCGCCGCCTTCGAGGACCTGGATCTGATCTGGGTACCTGGCGCGTGGGAGCTGCCACTTGCGGTGCGCCAGTTGCTCGCGTCGGATCGCTACCACGCGGTGGTCGCGCTGGGGGCGGTGATCCGCGGTGAGACGCCCCACTTCGAGTACGTGGCGGGTGAAGCGGCGCGAGGGCTGGCGCGGGCCAGTGCGGAGTTCGAGGTGCCTGTGAGTCTTGGCGTCCTGACCTGCGACACGATGGCGCAGGCCGAAGCGCGAGCCGGGGGGGCACACGGCAACAAGGGATGGGATGCCGCGCTCGCCGCGCTCGAGATGGCTGACCTGTTCGATCGCCTGAATGTCCCGGACGAGAGCTGAGACCCGCGCCCGGGCGCGGGCGTTGCAGGCGCTGTATGCGTGTGACATGCGCGGAGGGATGGACCTGGAACGGGAAGCGGACCGGCTCTGGGCCGATCTCGATGTGGCGCCGACGGAGCGGGAGCGTGCGACGGCGCTGGTGCACGCGGTGGCCAGCTCGCACGACGCGATCGATCGGACGCTGACCGATGTCACCACCAACTGGCGGCTGGAGCGACTGGGCGCGGTGGAGCGATCGGTGCTGCGTCTGGGTACGGCCGAGCTGCTGCTCGGTGATACACCCGTACGCGTCGTGCTCCAGGAAGGCGTGCGACTGGCCGAGCGCTATGGCAGCGCGCAGAGCGCGCGCTTCGTCAACGGGGTGCTCGACGCCATCGCGCGCCGCATGGGACGACTCTAGTGCGTCTGCTCATCGTCAACTGGCAGGATCGGGAGAATCCCCAGGCCGGCGGCGCGGAGTTGCACCTGCACGAGCTGTTTGGCCGGCTGGCGCAGGCGGGACACGAGGTCACGCTGCTCTGTAGTGGCTGGCACGGTTGTGCGAGTCGCGCCATGCTCGATGGCATCGCCGTGCATCGCGTCGGCACGCGATACACCTTCCAGTTCCAGGCGCGACGCTATTACCGCCGCGTGCTCGCGCCGGCGGCGCACGACGTGCTCGTGGAGGATATCAACAAGGTGCCGCTGTACACGCCGCTGTGGGGTGCGCGCCGGGTGATGGCGCTCGTGCCGCATCTGTTCGGTTCCACGGCCTTTCACGAGGTTTCCGTCCCCATGGCGGCGATGGTATGGGCCCTGGAGCGGCCACTCGTACGCCTGTACCGCGACGTACCCTTCGAGGCCATCAGCGAGAGCACCGCATCGGATCTCGTCGCGCGGGGCATCGCGCGCTCGTGTATCCAGGTGATCTACCCCGGTATCGATTCCGCCAGCTACACGCCGGCGCCGGCGATGCGGTCACCCACGCCGCTGTTCGCCTATCTCGGTCGGCTCAAGCGCTACAAGCGGGTGGACCTCATCATTCGCGGGTTCGCGATGGCGCGCCACCCCGATGCGCGTCTTGTCATCGCGGGAACCGGTGACCACCGCGCTGAACTGGAGTCGCTCGTGCGCTCGCTTGACCTCGGTGACCGGGTACGGTTTCTTGGGTTCATCACCGATGAACAGAAACTGGCCCTGCTCCGGGAGGCGTGGGCCCTGGCGTTCACCTCGCCCAAGGAAGGGTGGGGCATCACGAACTTCGAAGCGGCCGCATGCGCCACGCCGGTCGTGGCGTCGGATTCGCCAGGGTTGCGGGAGTCCGTGCGGGATCAGGAGACCGGATTTCTCGTGCCCCATGGTGACATTGGCGCACTCGCAAGCGCACTTACGCGTCTGGCGAACGACCGCGCCCTCGTCGAGCGGCTCGGGGCGCAGGGACGCTGCTTCGCCAGTCGCTTCACGTGGGAGCGTGCGACCCGGCAGACCGATGATCATCTTCGGCATATCGCAGGATAGGAGGGTAGCCATGAATATCATCTTTCATGCGCATCACGCCGTGATGTCCGACACGCTGCGCGGGCGCGCGGAGCGGATGCTTCTCAAGCTTGCCGCGCGCGTGAAGCGCCCGGTGGACGCGACCATTCGCTTCGCGCAGGACGGCCCGCTCCGGCGTGTCGAGATCGAACTGCGCCCGGCGCGGCGACGGCCGCTCATCGCAGCCGGACAGAGCCGGCAATTCGAACCCGCGCTCGCGGATGCGGCCGGTCGCATGGCGACGCAACTCACGCGTGTCAAGCGGACGGGGAAGACGCGTGGCGCGGAGGCGGTCCGCGCATGAAGACCACCTTTACCGTTGCGCGCTTCCTCGAGCAGCTGCGCGACACGCTGCAGCTCGAGGTCGTCGGTGAGAGCGTTGCGCTGGCACGGGAGATCACGAGCAGCGAGGTGTCGAGCCCGGGCCTCGTGCTGGCGGGATACGTCGAACGCTTTCCCGCAAAGCGGCTGCAGGTCTTCGGCGAAACGGAAATCTCGTATCTCAAATCGCTGGCGCCGGCGCAGCGCGTGACGGTGCTCGAAGCCTTCTTCGCCTTCCACGTGCCCTGCGTCGTCGTCACGAAGGGACAGCGCGTACTGCCGGAGATGCTGGAGATCGCGGCGCGATTCGAGGTGCCCGTGCTGCGCTCCGCACTCAAGACCACCGAATTCTACAGGCGGGTGAAGCCCGCGCTGGATGACGAATTCGCGCCTACCACGACACTGCATGGCTCGCTGGCGGACGTCTATGGGATCGGGCTCCTCTTCGTGGGGCGGAGCGGCATCGGCAAGTCGGAGTGCGTGCTGGATCTCGTGGAGCGCGGGCACCGGCTGGTGGCGGACGATCTCGTCATCGCGAGCCGGCGCGGCAACGACGTCATCATCGGGCGCGGGCACGAGCTGCAGCGCCATCACATGGAGATTCGCGGCGTCGGCATGATCGACATCCCCGCGGTGTTCGGCATCCGCTCCGTGCGGCAGCAGAAGCGGATCGAGGTGGTCGTCTCGCTGGAGGAGTGGGATCACGCGGACTCCGTGGATCGCACCGGCCTCGACGGCGCGACCACGCGCATTCTCGATGTGGACATTCCCCGGGTGGTGATCCCGCTCAACCCGGGGAAGAACATCACGGTCGTGGCGGAGGTCATCGCGATGAATCACCTGCTGCGCTACAGCGGCGTCGACCCCGCGGAGACCTTCAACGAACGCCTCATCACGCGCATGCGTGCGGCGGCGGACGTGCGGCAATACCTCCAGGAGGACAATGAGTAATCCGGACGTCGGCATTGTCCTGGGCCATGGCGACATCGCGGCGGCGCTGGTGTCCGCCGTGGAGCTCATCACTGGGCGCGGCGGCCGACTCATCGCGCTCACCAATGCAGGGCTCGACAGCGACCAGATTGACGACCTGCTGCGCCGCACCATCGAGACCTCCGGTGCGCGCGTCATCTTCACGGATCTCGCGGCGGGCAGTTGCAACATGGCGGCGTGCCGGCTCGTGCGCTGGCGCCCCGATCTCATCGTGGTGACGGGCGTGAATCTCCCGGCGCTGCTGCAGTATGTCATGCACGACGGTGCGGAACCGGAGCAGGCCGTGTCGGAGGCGGTCCAGCGGGGTTCCGGCGCGCTGCGCGTGCTCCAGGGTCGCTCGCGTGCCGGTTGAGTTGTACCGCATCGACGACCGGCTCATCCATGGCCAGGTCGTCGTGGGATGGGGACAGCCGATGAACGCCGGCTTCATCGCGCTCGTGGATGACGTGGTCGCGTCGAGCGACTGGGAGCGCGAACTGTATCGCATGGGCGTACCGCCGCAACTGGACCTGTTCTTCGCTTCCGTGGAGGACGCACCCGGGCAGCTCGGCGCCTGGCGCGCGGATCAGCGTGCGGGCATTCTGCTCACGGGAGACATCGACACGATGTACCGGCTGGTCTCGAACGTGGATGGCATCACGGCCGTGAATCTGGGTGGCGTGCATCACCGAGCCGGCCGGATCGAGCGGCTCCGCTACATTTATCTCTCACCCGGCGAGGCACAGGCCCTGCGCGATCTGGAAGCGCGCGGCGTGTCCGTGACCGCGCGCGATGTCCCCTCGGCACGACCGGTGCCGCTGCGTGAACTGCTGGACGCCGGAGCGAGGGCGTGACGGCGCTCGATCTGCTGGCTCCGGTCCTTCTGGGCGCGCTGCTTGGACTGGACGTCGTCAGCTTTCCGCAAGTCATGATCTCGCGCCCCATCGTCGCTGCGACAATCGCGGGCGCCCTGGCTGGCAACGTCGGAGCCGGATTGCTGGCGGGCGCGGTGCTGGAGCTCATGGCAATGGAAACGCTGCCTGTGGGCGCGTCGCGCTACCCCGAATGGGGTTCAGCGGCCGTCGTTGCAGGTACGCTGGCCGCCGTGCGTGACGTGCCGCGATCCGGCGCACTCGTGGTCGCGGTCTTCGCCGGGATCGCCACGGCGTGGGCGGGCGGGTGGAGCATGTATGGTCTGCGCCGGCTGAACGGGGGATGGGCCGAGCGCATGCAACCCGCCGTCGAAGCGGGTTCCTGGCGGGCTGTCGTCGGGCTGCAGTTGCGCGGACTGACGGCGGATCTGGTGCGTGCAGCGCTGCTCACGCTCGTCGCGCTGCTCGTCTGGCGTCCCATTGACAGGTGGCTGCTGAGCCGGTGGTCGCTGGATCTCGTCGTATCGCACAGCATTCTCGTGGCGGTCGCGGCAGCAGCCGCAGCCAGCGCGATCTGGCGGCTCGGGCATGGCGCCACGGGCGCGCGCTGGTATCTGCTCGGCGGTCTCGCAGCCGGCATGGCGCTCGTGGTGCTGCAATGACTGGCCCCCAGTCGTCGCCACCCGCGCTGGCGTGGCGTCTGCGCGCCGCGATGTTTACGCGCCTCTTTGCCATTCAGGGCTCATGGAACTACGAGACCATGCTCGGGAATGGTGTGGGCTTCGCCGCGGAACCCGCCTTGCGGGCGCTGCCGGGCGGGCGCGGCGGCACGGCGTACCGCCTCGCTCTTGCCCGCGAGTCCGACTACTTCAATGCCCATCCCTATCTCGCCTCAGTGGCGGTGGGTGCCCTCGTGCGGGCGGAGCTCGACGGTCAGCCACCCGCGCAGATCGAGCGCTTCCGCAATGCCATGTGCGGCCCGTTGGGCAGCCTGGGTGACCGGCTCGTCTGGGCAGGCTGGCTGCCACTGACCGCGCTCATTGCGCTGCTGGCCTACGGGCTGGGAGCCGGAGCGCTCACTGTCGTGCTGCTGTTCCTCGCACTGTACAACGTGGGACACGTGGGACTCCGCGCCTGGGGCATTCACAACGGATGGCACGGGGGATTGCATGTGGCTGCGGTCCTCGGTCACCCGGTGCTCCGCCAGGCGCCACTGTACATCGGTCGCGCCGTGCTGTTTCTCCTGGGCGCGGTGCTGCCACTCGTGATCCGGCGCGTGCTGGTATCGACTGGCGAACTGCCGACCGTCGCGGCGGCTGGTTCTCCTGGTGGTATCACGGCCGCGATCGCGGCACTGGTCGGAGCGGCCGTTCTGGGCGGCATCTTCGTACGCCTGCATGGTCGTGTCGAAGGCTGGCGCGCCGCGATCGTCGTACTCGCGGCGTTGATCCTCTACTCCCTGGCTCGATGACGATGGAACGCTCGATTCGCATTGCAAACAGGAATGGCCTCCACGCGCGACCGGCGGCGGAGCTCGTGAAAGTCGCCTCCCGGTTCCAGAGTGATATCATCATGGTTCGTGACGACATTGAAGTGAACGGGAAAAGCATCATGGGCGTAATGATGCTGGCCGCGGAATTCGGGGCGGAGCTGCTCATCCGCGCCAGCGGCCCGGATGAGGAACAGGCGGTAATCGCGATTGCGGACCTCGTGGCCCGGAAGTTCGGAGAACACTAGTGGACCGGAAGCTCGTCGGTATTCCTGCGTCTCCCGGGATCATCATTGGTCCCGTGCATCTGCTCCTCTGGGAAGTTCCGGAGGTGCCGCAGCGCATCATTGCCGACGAAGTCATTCCCGCCGAGATCGAGCGCTTTCACGCGACGCTCGCGCGCGCCGGCGAGCGCCTCCGTACCGTCCGCGCGCGGGCGGAGCGCTACGCGGGCGAGGAGGAAGCGCGGATCTTCGATGCGCAGCTCTTCATCCTGCAGGACATCGAGCTGATCGGGCGGGTCGAAGGACTCATCCGGCAGAATCTGGCTGCGGAATCCGCGTTCGAGATCACGATGCTCGAGTGGCGGCATCACTTCGCGCGCCATGCCTCGCCCATGATGCGGGAACGGGTGGGCGACATCACGGACGTGCAGATCCGTGTGCTCTCGCTGCTGCTGAATCTGCCTGACCACGATCCGGTGGACCTTCCCAAGGGGGCCAACGCCATTCTCGTCACGGACGATCTGACGCCGAGCCTGACGGTGCAGCTCGATCGTGAGGCCATCGCCGCGATCGCGACCGACGCGGGCACGCGGGTCTCGCACGTCGCGATTCTCGCGCGCTCGCTCGGTATCCCGGCCGTCGTTGGGCTGCGCACCGCCACGCAGCAGCTCAAGGGCGGGGAAATCGCCATTCTCGACGGTGCCGCCGGCACCCTCTGGATTCATCCCACGGAAGCCGAGGTGGAGACACATCGCGTGCGGGCCCGGCGCGAGGAGGCGCTCACCAGCGCGCTCGCCGAAATGACCGGCGCCGAGCCGGTCACCGCCGATGGGGTGCGCATCGTGTTGCGGGCCAACGTGGATATCCCCGAGGAAGCGCTTGCCGCCGTGTCCAGCGGCGCGGATGGCGTGGGCCTGATGCGCACGGAGTTTCTGGTCATTGGGCGCACCGCCATGCCCGAGGAGGACGAACAGTACCGAGCGTACCGCCGTGTCCTGGAGTCCTTCGATGGCCATCCGGTCGTCATTCGCACGTTCGACATTGGCGGGGACAAGCTGCCGGTCGGCGGCTATCCCACGGAGGCGAACCCATTCCTCGGCTGGCGCGCCATTCGCATGTGTCTCGATCAGCCCGACATTTTCCGCACGCAACTGCGCGCCATGCTGCGCGCGGCGGTGCATGGCGACCTGCGCATCATGCTGCCGCTCGTCGTGAGCGTGACGGAAGTCGAGCGGACGCGCGATCTCCTGCGCGAGTCCGCCGCGGAGCTCGCCGCGGCCGGCGTGCCGCATCGTGCCGACCTGCCGCTCGGCGTGATGATCGAGACGCCGGCAGCCGCGATCGCCGCCGACACCTTCGCCGGCGCCGCGGAGTTCTTCAGCATCGGCACCAACGACCTCACGCAGTACACGCTCGCGATTGACCGGGGCAATGCGAACATCGCCGACCGCTTCACGCCGCTGCATCCGGGCGTCCTCCGTCTCATTCGTCGAACCGTGGAGGTCGGCGAGGCGCACGGCATTGATGTCACCGTCTGCGGCGAGATGGCGTCGCAGCAACTCACCGCCTTCGCGCTCATCGGGCTCGGCGTGCGCCAGTTGAGCGTCGCGCCGCGCGCCGTTCGGCTCGTCAAACGCCTGGTGCGCGCCATCACCGTCGCCACTGCCACGACCGCGGCCCGGGAAGCGCTCGAGGCGCGCACCCCTGAAGCGGCACACGATCTGCTATCACGGTATCTGGCGCACGCATGCGGTGCGGATCCGCTCCTCGCGGACGGGTTGCCCGAGCCATTCTAGAACGATATCATCATCGATCACATCACTTGATCGATCACCGCGCGGCACAGCCGCCTTTTCGCGCATGGAGCCACGCGTGTCCAACTCGTTTCCCATCACGTCGGAATCGGTAACGGAAGGGCATCCCGACAAGATCGCCGACCAGATTTCCGACGCCGTCCTGGATGCCATCATCGCGGAAGACCCGGACGCGCGGGTGGCGTGCGAGACACTCGTGACGACCGGTCTCGCGTGCGTGGCCGGCGAGATTTCCACCAGAACCTACGTCTCCATCCCGGAGATCGTCCGCGGCACGATCAAGTCCATTGGGTACGACAACGCGGCCTACGGCTTCGATTCGCAGACTTGTGCGGTCATCAGCACGATTGACCAGCAGT
>Ga0207652_10000182_pt1 | contig 66390 bp, 66 predicted proteins | sample KBSC63BmetaG_FD_184334 | JGI IMG/M metagenome (GOLD analysis project Ga0207652, IMG submission 184334) | Corn rhizosphere microbial communities from Kellogg Biological Station, Michigan, USA - KBS C6-3B metaG (SPAdes) (version 2) | ecosystem: Host-associated > Plants > Roots > Rhizosphere ... | reverse complement strand
CGACGTGTTGCAGCGGGCCCACGACGGGTCGTCGGGGGTGGAGATGACGGACGACGCGGCGATGGTCGAAGCGCTCGGCGTGGCGGTGACCACCGTGCCCGGCGCGGCACTCGCGATGAAGGTGACGACGCCGACTGACCTGGTGATCGCCGAGGCGCTGGTGGCGGCAGAGGCCAACCGTGTCGGCTGAAGGTATGGCCGGAGACGGCGTCGTACCGCTGTCCGAGGGTCTCCCGGATGCCCCCCGCGTCGGGGTCGGCATGGACGTCCATCCGTTCGCCGACGACGACCGTCCATTGTGGGTGGCATGCCTGCAGTGGGACGGCGAGGTCGGGCTCGCGGGCCACTCGGATGGCGACGTCGCTGCGCATGCCGCGTGTGACGCTCTGCTGTCGGCCGCCGGGCTGGGCGACCTTGGTGGCGTGTTCGGGGTCGACGATCCGCGCTGGGCGGGCGCGTCCGGCGCGGTCTTGCTCACGGAGACCGTGCACCGGCTCGGGTCCGAAGGCTGGGCGGTGAGCAACGTCGCCATACAGATCGTCGGAGAGCGGCCCCGGCTCGCTGCGCGTCGGGTCGAGGCGCAGTCGGTGATGACGGCAGCGATCGGCGCTCCCGTCTCGGTAGCCGCGACGACGACGGACGGTCTCGGGTTCGTCGGCCGGGGCGAAGGCATCGCTGCCATCGCCACCGCACTCATCGTCCGCCGCTAAAGCGCCTTGTCAGGACGCTCGCGCGGCGTCTTGTCGTTGAGATCCTGACAAGTCTCCAGCGCCGTCCACAGATGGGGCGATGCATCTTGCATGGCGGCTGATGCGCGAACAACCGTGGCGCAATGCCAATCCTTCCGCCCCGGCTCGAAGCCGGGCTATGCGACCGACTCCTCAGCCTTGCGGCGATGCAGACCGACGTCGTTCGGCGCAGCCAGCTCCTCGACATTGGCCTTACCGCCGGCGTCATCGATCGGATGCTCGAGGCGCGGCGCTGGCAAACCGACGCCGGCGGGCTCGTCGTCGTGCTTCACAACGGACCATTGACGCAAATCCAGCGAGAAGCCGTTGCGGTCCTCGCTGGCGGGCGGGTCTGCGCCTTGGCGGCGCGGACCGCGGCTGCACGCGCTGGCTTGGTCGGCTGGCAGTCTCCCGACTCGATTGTCGAAGTCGTCGTGCCACGCGGAACGACGTACCCGGACCTAGCTCTGGTTGATGTGAAGGTGCACGAGTCTCGGCGCTTCACCGAGGACGACGTTCATCCGAGCGCCTGGCCACCCAGAGTGGGCATCGAGCGGGCTCTCGTCGACGCCGCCTGCTGGAGTAGAAGACCGCGCTCGGCGTGCGGCGTCTTGGCCGCGGGCGTGCAGCAGAACCTGACGGTGGCGACGAGGCTCATGGCAGAACTCGAGCTAGCGGGGAAGGTTCGGTTTCACCGGCTGCTTCGTCGCGTGTTGGCCGATATCGACGGCGGAGCGCAAGCGGTCAGCGAGATCGACTTCATCCGCTTCTGCGCGCGGAACGGTTTGCCGAAGCCGACTCGTCAGGTCGTGCGGAGGGATGCGAACGGCAAACGTCGCTATCTGGACGCGGTGCTTGTCGGCCCCGCGGGCGAGGTTCGCGTGGAGATCGACGGCGCGCTGCACCTCGTCGTACAGACGTATTGGGCCGACATGTCCCGTGGCAACGACTTATCCATCGCGGGAGAAGGGACCCTGCGCTTCCCTAGCTTCGTGATCTACGGCAACGACCAGGACGCACTGAGGCAACTGCGCCTTGCGCTCGGCTTGTCAGGACCTGATCGACAAACTGCCGCGTAAGCGTCCTGACAAGGCTGAGTAACAATCGTCGGTGTGACGGCTTATCTCGTGGACGGCGCGCGGACGCCGATGGGGAAGTATGGCGGCGCACTTGCGGGTGTCCGTCCGGACGACTTGGCGGCTTTGGTTGTCGGTGCGGTCGTTGAACGTTGCGGCGTCGCGCCCGACGCGATTGACGAAGTGATCCTGGGCGCGGCCAACCAGGCGGGTGAAGACAACCGCAACGTCGCGCGTATGGCGGCACTGCTCGCCGGTCTGCCGGACACCGTGCCCGGGTTCACGGTCAACCGGCTGTGTGCATCCGGCCTGCAGGCGATCGTGTCGGCCGCGCAGGCCGTTGAGACCGGCCAGGCCGACGTCGTCGTCGCTGGTGGCGTCGAGTCGATGACGCGCGCCCCGTGGGTGATGGCCAAGCCGGGTACGCCGTGGGCTCGCCCCGGCGAGCTCGCCGACACCTCGCTCGGCTGGCGGCTGACCAACCCGAAGATGAAGGACGTCGATCGGGGCAAGGCGACCATGCCGATGGGCGAGACGGCGGAAGAAGTCGCGACGCTCGACGGCATCACACGCGAGAGGTCCGATGCGTTCGCGCTCCGGTCCCACGAACGTGCCGTCGCGGCGGCAAAGGACGGCCGCTTCGACGCGGAGATCGTCACGGTCGACACCGCTGCCGGCCCGGTCAGCGCCGACGAAGGACCCCGCGCCGACACGACGCTCGACCGGCTGGCGAAGCTCAAGACGGTGTTCCGCTCCGGCGGCATCGTGACCGCCGGCTCGTCCTCGCCGCTGTCGGATGGGGCCGCGGCCATCGTGGTCGCGAGCGAGGACGCCGTACGCCGCCACCACCTCACGCCGCGCGCTCGGGTGGTTACCGCCGCCTCGGCGGGCGTTCCCCCGCACGTCATGGGGCTCGGTCCGGTGCCTGCGTCCGAGAAGGCGATGGCGCGCGCCGGTTGGCTCGCCGGCGAGGTCGAAGCCGTGGAGATCAACGAGGCGTTCGCGCCGCAGGTGCTCGCGTGCGTCTCACGGCTCGGCCTCGACCTCGAGCGCGTCAACGCCGATGGCGGCGCGATCGCGCTGGGCCATCCGCTCGGCTGCTCCGGTGCGAGGTTGACCGTGACGCTGCTCGGCCGGATGGAACGCGAGGATGCGCGTCGCGGTCTGGCCACGCTCTGCGTTGGCGTCGGCCAAGGTCTGGCCCTGCTCATCGAGCGGGTCTGACGCAGCGTCAATAGGCTGGGCGTGTGGGGCTGCGGCTGTATGACACCAAGACGCGGACGACGCGCGAGTTCGACCCGCTACGTGCAGGCGAGGTCAGCATCTATGTCTGCGGCCCGACCGTGCAGTCACCGCCGCACGTCGGCCAAGCGCGCAGCGCCGTCGCGTTCGACATCCTGCGCCGCTGGCTGACGGCCAGCGGGTATGACGTCGCCTTTCTTCGCAACGTCACCGACATCGACGACAAGATCCTGCACAACGCGGGCCACGAAGAGATCCCGTGGTGGGCGTTGGCAACGCGCAACACCCGCGCGTTCACCGCTGCGTATGACGCTCTCAACGTCTTGCCGCCGACCGGCGAACCACGTGCGACCGGACACGTCCCCGAGATGGTCGAGCTGATGCATCGGCTCATCGACCGCGGACATGCTTACGCCGCAGGCGGTGACGTCTACTTCGACGTACGGTCGTTCTCGCCATACGGCGCTCTGTCCGGGCAGCGTCCGGACCAGATGATGTCCTCGGAGGATCCCGGTTCGAAACGCGACCCTTTGGACTTCGCGCTATGGAAAGGCGCGAAACCGGGTGAGCCGCAATGGGATACGCCATGGGGACCCGGCCGGCCCGGCTGGCACCTCGAATGCTCCGCGATGGCGACGCGATATCTCGGACCGGAGTTCGACATTCACGGTGGCGGTCTCGACCTGGTGTTCCCGCATCACGAGAACGAGGTCGCGCAGTCGAACGCAGCCGGTGATGAGTTCGCGCGCTTCTGGATGCACAACGGCCTGGTCAACACGGGCGGCGAAAAGATGAGCAAGTCGCTCGGCAACTCACTCGTCGTCGCCGATGTGTTGCAGCGCGCGCGACCGCAGGCAGTGCGCTACTTCCTCGGTGCGCCGCACTATCGCTCCGACCTCGACTGGAGCGAAGAAGGTCTCGCCGACGCCGACGCGGCCTACTCACGCATCGAGAACTTCCTCGACCGCGCCGCCGAGCTGCTCGACACTTATCAGGACGTGAACGACACGTCTCCGCGTGTGGATCGTGACAAGTTGCCGGCGGAGTTCGTCGCGGCTTTGGATGACGACCTGTCGGTGCCGCGTGCGGTGGGCGCGCTGCACGAGACGGTGCGCGCCGGCAACACTGCGATCGCCGACGGCGACAAGGACGCGCTCCGCCAGTCGTATGACGCGGTCGTCGCCATGACCGACGTGCTGGGCTTGTCACCACGCGACTTCGCGCGGACAACGGACGAGTCCCCGTTGCGGACCGTCGTCGATGCCTTGGTGCCGGCGATGCTTGTTGCACGCGAAGCGGCGCGCAATCGCAAGGACTACGCAGAGGCCGACCGCATCCGCGACGCACTCGCCGACGCCGGTGTCGTCGTCGAGGACACACCCGCCGGTGCGCGCTGGCGCGTCGGTCCGGCCTAAGACATGACCGGCAAGAAGGGGCCGCAGAAGGGGACCGGAGGGCACGGGCGGCGCAAGCTCTCCGGCCGCGGCCCGACACCCAAGGCCGAGGATCGACCCGGGCATCCCGCGCAACGCCGGGCCCGGTCCGCCGCGAAGCGCGCGGCGGCGGCCGAGCCCTCCACCGGCCGCCCGGCCAAGTCGGCCCGCCCGGGAGCGGTTCCGCCCGAGGAGATCGTGCCCGGCCGCAACGCCGTCATCGAGGCGCTGCGGGCCGGCATGCCCGTCGTCGCGCTGCGCATCGCCGCGGGCTTGGAACGCGACGAGCGGATCGCCGAGATTCGCGAGCTGGCGGAGGACCTCGACATACCGATCTCTGACGTGACCCGCAGCCAGCTCGATCGGCTCGCGGGCGGGGGGCCCCAGGCGGGCCTCGTGCACCAGGGCGTCATCTTGCAGGTGCCGCCGTTCGACTACCTGCACCCGGACGACCTCGTACGACGCGCACTCGAGGCGACCGAGCCGGCCTTGCTCGTAGCACTCGATGGCGTGACCGACCCACATAACCTCGGGGCGATCGCGCGGTCGGCAGCCGCGTTTGGTGCCCAGGGCTTGGTGGTCCCGCAGCGCCGCGCCGCGGGCGTCACTGCGGCTGCCTGGAAGGCGAGCGCCGGTGTGCTGGCGCACCTGCCGGTCGCCCGGGCCACGAACCTGGTCCAAGCGCTGCGTATGGCGGCCGGCGAGGGGCTCATGCTGGCCGGGCTCGATGGCCGCGGTGAGCTCGACCTGGACGCACTCGAGCTCGCGACCGGCCCGCTCGTCGTGGTGGTCGGCGGCGAGGGTCGGGGCTTGACCCGCCTCGTCGCCGAGACCTGTGACGTCCGGGTGCGGATCCCGCTTGCCGGTGCGGTCGAGTCGCTCAACGCGTCTGTGGCTGCTGGCGTGGCACTGGCCGAGGTGGCCAGAAGGCGCCGATCTTCGTGATCGGCCACAACCGACGCCGCTGGGGTCCCCCGTTCGGCTGATCCGTGTCTCTGACCGATTTCGTATGATTTTTGATGATTCAGCCCTAATTTGCTCTATGGTTATCCCTAGCGTTACCCCAAGGGTTCTCAGTCGTTGTTGTGACGAAGCCCGATGTTCAGAATGCGGGTCGTCCGTTACATTTCGGAGCAGGTCGTGCGCCGTCATGAAATTGCAGGCAACGGAGGATCCCGACTCGTGCGTTCCGCGAGATTGCGTGCCGCTGCAAAGGCCGCCCCAGCAGCGAGTCGGCCATCGGTCCCCGGCGGGGACGATGAGCTCGTCGCAGCGGCTCGCGCCGGCGACGACCGGGCGCTAGCTGCCCTGCTGGAGAAGTACCGCGGGTTCGCCCGGTCGAAGGCGCACTCCTACTTCCTCGTCGGCGCCGACCGTGAGGACATCATCCAGGAAGGGATGATCGGCCTTTACAAGGCCATTCGCGACTTCAACCCCGAGCTTCAGACTTCGTTCCGCGCGTTCGCCGAGCTCTGCATCACGCGCCAGGTCATCACCGCGATCAAGACGGCGACCAGGCAGAAGCACGGCCCGCTCAACAACTACGTGTCGTTCTCCCGCCCGGTGCTCACCGATGACGAGGGTGAGCGCACGCTCGGCGACCTGCTGCCGACCATCGCCGTGTCCGACCCGGCTGACTTGGTCATCTCGGCGGAGCGCATCCGCGCGCTGCAGGAGCACTTCGACACCGTGTTGTCCGACCTCGAAGCCGAGGTTCTGCGGCTCTATGTCGACGGCAAGAGCTACCAGGAGATCGCCGAGGTCCTCCAGCGCCACGTGAAATCGATCGACAACGCGCTGCAGCGCATCAAGCGCAAGCTCGACGGCCACCTCAAAGCACGCGACCTCGCCGACGCCGGCTGACGTCGCCGGGCTCAGCCGGCGCTGCCCGAACTGTCCTGCGCAAAGATCGCTGTAGCGCTCTCACAGCCAGACATTCCGTCCGGGGTTCGCGCCGCCACAGTGCGCCTGGAGCCCCGTGTCCGGATTGAACGGACGACCGCTCGCTTACAAGGCGAGTGCTCTACCACTGAGCTAACGGGGCGAGGCTTTCCAGCCTAGGGGTGAACCGCTTGCCCTCGTCGTACGAACCATTTGCTGACGCCTCGTAGGCGCGTCATATAGGTTGTTGCAAGTAGTTCGCAATAGCCGTGCACTCGCGAACGGGGGAGAGGGACCGCCTGTGGCCGTGCTCGCCGAGACCATGCCTGCTGAGGCTGGGTCGCGCGCCGTCCGGCTCGCCAGCCGGCTCAGCCGCGAGGAGTGGCGGCGGCTGGGCGGGATGTTCGGGTTCATCGCGCTGCTGCACATCGCCGGCTTCACGCTGCTGGCGCTCGCCGCCACCGGCCATCACCATCTGCAGGGCAAGACGACGTTCGGCATCGGGACCGGCATCCTCGCCTACACCCTCGGCATGCGGCATGCCTTCGACGCCGACCACATCGCCGCCATCGACAACACGACGCGAAAGCTCATGGGTGAAGGCAGACGTCCGATGGGCGTCGGGTTCTTCTTCTCCCTCGGCCACTCGTCGGTCGTGTTTCTGCTCACCGTCTTGCTCGGGCTCGGGTTGAAGTCCGTCGGCACCGGCCTGTCCAACCAGAACTCCGACCTGCACAAGTACGGCGGACTCGTCGGCACGTCAGTCTCGGGTGGGTTCCTCTATCTGATCGCCGCGCTGAACGTCATCGTGCTCGTCGGCATCGTCAAGGTGTTCCTCGAGATGCGTCGCGGACAGTATGACGACGAAGAGCTCGAGCGCCAGCTTCAGCAACGCGGCATGATGATGCGCTTCTTCGGGCCTCTCGCGCGCAGCATCGACACGAGCTGGAAGATGTATCCGCTCGGCTTCTTGTTCGGGCTCGGCTTCGACACGGTCAGCGAGATCGCGTTCCTCGTCCTCGCGGGTTCGTCGGTTGCGGCCGGGCTTCCGTTCTGGGCCTTGCTGTCGTTGCCGATCCTGTTTGCCGCGGGCATGAGCCTGCTCGACACGATCGACGGATCGTTCATGAACTTCGCCTACGGCTGGGCTTTCTCCAAGCCGGTCCGGAAAGTCTACTACAACATCGCGATCACCGGCCTGTCTGTCGGTGTCGCGTTCTTCATCGGAAGCCTCGAGCTGTGCCAGGTGCTCGCCGACCGGCTCGGTTTGTCCGGCGGCTTCTGGGATTTCGCGAGTTCCTTCAACCTCAATACGGCCGGTTATTGGATCGTCGGCACCTTCGTCGTCGTGTGGGCAGCGGCCATCGGCATCTGGCGTTACGGCCGGGTCGAGGACCGATGGGAACGTGCCGCTGCGCATCACCGTGCGGCCCGCGGTGAATGCCCTGATCTCGCTGCCGCCGGCCTCGAATAGCCCGGCGCCTTCAGTTCGCGCAGTTAACCTGCGCCGCGTGCGCAAGTGGTGGGCGACGGTCGAACGAGTTCCCCTCGTCGCCGTCGCCTATGCGGTCGTGCTGCTGGCCACCAGCACCTGGCTCGAGACCTCGTCCGCCGGTTATGAGCATCACGTGCTGCAGCAGATGAGCACGGACATCTGGCATTTGTCGCACGACCCGTGGGTCGTCTTGCCTGCGTCGGCGTTCTTCACGACCGGCGGTCTCGCTTATGCGATCGCCGGCGCCCTTGTCTGTATGGGGCTGCTCGAGCGGGAGGCCGGCCTGCTCATCACGTTGCTCGTTGCCGTGTCCGCTCATCTGATCGGGACCGGTGTCTCCGAGGGCGTCCTCGCCATCCGCGTGGCGACCCATGATTTGCCGAGCACTGCCCGACATGCGATCGACGTGGGTCCGTCATACGCGCTGGTGGCATGTGCGACCTGTGTGATCGCGTGGCGAAAGGCCTGGCCGCAGTCGCGGGTGATCTGTGCGGTCGGTCTGATCCCGGTCTTCGTCTTCACGGCATGGCGAATCCCGTTCGGTGCGGTCGACGCGGTCGGCCATCTGACGGCAGCGTGCGTGGGTGTTGTCTGGGGCTGGATCCTGACGCGACGCGGGGCCGTGCCGCGGCGTTCAGGTTTGATCGCTAGCCTCCGCTGAGTGGCAGCCCGGCCTGACGCCGACCACTCACGGTCCCGGCCCGACGCCGCAGAGTCGAGACTCATTGCCGGCGTGCCGACCGCGTTCGCGTTGGGCATCGTCGTCCTCGGTGTCGTCGATGTCGTCAGCGCGGTAACGCCAGAGCGCGCCGGGCGCCTGCACGAGTTGACGACCGTCGTCCCGCTGTCGGTCGCGCACGCCGCCAGTGCGGCCACGGCTGTCACGGGTCTGCTGCTGATCCTGCTCGGCCATGGTTTGCGCAGGCGCAAGCGTCGTGCGTGGCGCGGTGCGGTCACGTTGCTGCTGCTGAGCACCGCCCTGCACGTGGTGAAAGGCCTCGACACCGAGGAAGCCGTTGTCACTTTTGCGGCGGCAGTCGCGTTGCTGCTGCTCTCGCGGCAGTTCTACGCCGCGGGTGATCCGCGGACGCGATGGCGCGCACCGGCGACTTTCGTCGCCATGCTCGCCGGCTCACTTGTCGTCGGGCTCGGCCTCATCTATGCGCAGCATGCCCACTTGCGCGGCGACCCGTCGTTCGGCTCGAGGCTGCAGCAGGTGCTCTGGGGACTGATTGCAGTCGCCGGGCCAGTGCGCTTCACGACTGCCGATGCCGGCGACTTCGTGTCGGACATCCTGCTCGCGCTCGGCGTCGTCACTGCCGTCGTACCGGTCTATCTCGCCCTTCGTGCACCCGAGCCGCGGGCGGTGCTCACGCAGGAGCAAGAGGAGCAGCTTCGCGAGCTCTTATGCCGACAAGGACGTCGGGACTCGCTCGGCTACTTCGCGTTGCGGCGGGACAAGGCCGTCATCTTTTCTGACTCGGGGAAGGCGGCGATTTCTTATCGCGTGCTGTCGGGGGTGATGCTCGCCTCCGGCGACCCGATCGGCGACCCGGAGGCGTGGCCCGGCGCCGTGCATGCCTTTCTCGCCGAAGCCCGTCGGCATGCGTGGGTGCCCGCCGTCATGGGCTGTGGGGAGCAGGGCGGCGAGACGTGGGTGCGCGAGGCCGGCTTGCGTGCCATCGAGCTCGGTGACGAAGCTGTCATCGACGTCGCCGACTTCACTCTCGAAGGCCGGGCGATGCGCAACGTTCGGCAGATGGTCGCGCGGGTGGAGCGGGCGGGCTACGCGACGCGGGTCCGCCGGACCCACGACATCACCGCCACCGAGATCGCCGAGATCCGCCGGGAGGCGGCGGCTTGGCGAGGCGCGGAGGTCGAGCGCGGCTTCTCGATGGCCCTCGGCCGATTCGGTGACCCGGCCGACGGCGAGTGCGTCGCGGTGACGGCATACAAGGACGAGCGTCTCTGCGCAGTCCTGCACTTCGTGCCATGGGGGAGCGATGGCCTGTCGCTGGAGCTGATGCGGCGCGATCGAGCCGCTGATGCCGGTCTGAACGAGTTGATGATCGTCGCCGCGATCGGTGCGGCTGCCGAGCTCGGCGTCTGCCGGCTATCGCTGAACTTCGCTGTGTTCCGGTCGGCGCTGGAGCGCGGCGGGCGGCTCGGCGCGGGGCCAGTGTTGCGGTTGTGGCGGGAGATCCTGTTGATCGCTTCGCGGTGGTTCCAGATCGAGTCGCTCTATCGCTTCAACGCGAAGTTTCGACCTGTGTGGGAACCCCGGTTCGTTTGCTACCCCGGCGCCGCGGATGTTCCGCGAGTGGCCATCGCGGCGCTTGAGGCGGAAGCGTTCCTGGTGTGGCCCAACCAGTGGTGGGCATTACGCCGCGGCACGAGAACTAAGCCGCTTGCGGCTACAGCGCGAGGGTTTCGCTGACGATGCTGTGTGGCATCGAGGTAACAACTATGCATCCGATTCGGCTAGCCCGCCGGTGGCCCGTCGTCGGCATCGCCTACACCGCGATGATCGTCGGCGGATACCTCTGGTGGGTCCTGCAGTCCCCGGCGGAACAGCATTGGGTTCTGTCGGCATCGAGCACTGACCTCGCTCACCTCGAGCGGGTGCCCTGGCTCGTGTTGCCTGCCTCGTCGATCTGGTCCGGCGACAACATCGGCTGGTGGATCGGCGTGACCATCCTCTGCCTGGGAGCGCTCGAGGTCATCCAGGGTCCGGTGATGACACTCGTCACCGGTCTGCTCGCGCACGTGGTCGGCACGCTCGTGTCCGAAGGTGTCGTCGCACTACGCATCGCCGCCGGCGAGCTGTCGGAGTCGGCCCGGCACGTCATGGACTTCGGTCCGTCATACGTCGTCGCCTCATGTGCCGCCGCGGTGATCGCGTCGCCCCGCGCGCCGGTGGCGCTGCGGATCGGTTGCGCGCTGAGCATCGTGCCGCTGTATGGCGCCGCGTTCGACTTCACCGATGCCGGCCAGGTGGCGACACTCGGACACGCGGTCGCGATCGCGGTCGGTGCCCTGATGGCTCGCAGCACGCTCTTCGGCGGCCACCACCAGTTCCACTGGCCGCACCTCGGCGATCTCGTTGACTTACGGCGCGCGGTATTCCAGCGTTAGGGCATGCCCTTCTACCGCGCAGTCGGTGAGATTCCGCGCAAACGTCACACCCAGTTCCGTAAGCCCGATGGCTCCTTGTATGCCGAGGAGCTCATGGGCGTCGAGGGCTTCTCGTCCGACTCGGCGCTGCTCTACCACGAGAATCCGCCGACCGCGATCGTCGATGCGGTCGCCGTTGACGATGTCTCGCAGCAGCTGACGCCGAACCATCCACTCAAGCCACGGCACTTCAAGACACACAAGCTGGACTCCGGATCAGCTGACGTCGTCACCGGCCGGCAGTTGCTGCTCGGCAACGATGACGTGCGCCTCTCGTATGCCGTTGCCACCCAGTCGTCACCGTTCTACCGAAATGCCATCGGCGACGAGGTGGTCTACGTCGAGGCCGGTGCTGCCACCGTCGAGACGGTCTTCGGCGTGCTGCATGTCGGCTCGGGCGACTACGTCGTGTTGCCCACGTCGACGACCCATCGCTGGCTGCCGCAGGGCGAGGAGCCCTTGCGGGTGCTGACGATCGAGGCGCGCGGACACGTCGCGCCACCGAAGCGTTATCTCTCCGCGAAAGGCCAGTTCCTGGAGCACGCGCCATACTGCGAACGCGACCTTCGCGGTCCCGATGGGCCACTCGTTGTCGACGTCGCCCACGACCAGCAAACCGATGTGCTGGTTCGGCATCGCGCCGGGTGCACGCGATACACCTACGCACACCATCCGTTCGACGTCGTCGGCTGGGACGGCTGCCTCTATCCGTATGTGTTTTCCATCCACGACTTCGAACCGATCACCGGCCGGTTGCATCAGCCGCCGCCGGTGCACCAGACGTTCGAGGGGCCGGGGTTCGTCGTCTGTTCGTTCGTCCCGCGGCTGTTCGACTATCACCCGCAGTCGATCCCGGCGCCGTACAACCACGCCAACGTCGACAGCGACGAGGTGCTGTTCTACGTCGGTGGCGACTTCATGTCGCGCAAGGGTGCGGGCATCGGGCTCGGCTCGATCTCGCTGCACCCGTCCGGGTTCATCCACGGCCCACAGCCCGGCAGTGTCGAGGCGTCGATCGGCAAAGAGCGCACGGATGAATACGCCGTGATGGTCGACACCTTCCGGCCGTTGGCGTTGGGCGAGGCGGCCGTCGCCTGCGAGGACACCGGCTATGCCTGGTCCTGGCTCGGCGCCACCCGCCACTCCAACGACTCGTCGTCTGGCTGACGCATTGCCGCAGCTGCATGTGACGTGGGCGACCGCGGGGGCGATCGCCGCGGTGCTGATCGGCGTCGGCTCGTTGTTGTCGGTGCAGCTTCGCCGACGGCAGGTCGGAGTTGCCGTGCGCGAGATCGGCATCGTGCTCGGGCTGTTCGGCTTATGGATGTTCGTCGGTCATCTTGTCGGTCACCACCCGGCCGGGGGCTATCAGCGCGGTGAGGAGATCTGGCGCGCGGAGCAGTCGCTTCACATCGCTGACGAGGCCGCGGTGCAGCGACCATTGTTGGGTCATCGCTGGTTGGTCGAGGCCGCGAACTACTACTACGCCTATGCGCACTGGCTGTCGGTCGATGTCGTACTCGCCTGGTTGTGGCTGCGGCATCGCGCGCGATACGTGCACGCCCGCGCGACCCTCGTCGTGTTCACCGGCGTATGTCTGTGCCTGCACCTGATCTCCAGTGCGCCGCCGCGGTTGCTCGCGCAGACGCATCTCGTCGACACGGCGACGTTGCTGGGGCAGTCCGTGTATGGCGACACGCCCGGACTGTCCGATCACTTGTCGGCGATGCCGTCGATCCACGTCGGCTGGGCAGTGTTGTTCGCGATCGCGGCCTGGGGCACCCGTTCGTGGACGGCGCGAATCCTTCTCTCGTTGCACGCGCTGCTGACGGCATACGTCGTCGTTGTCACCGGCAATCACTTCTGGCTTGACGGGATCGTGGCGGCGGCGATCGTGGCGCCGGCCTGGGTTGCGGTCGGGGTCTTGAGGTCACACCGCTTCCGCCAGGAGGCGAGCAGTGCCACCCGGCTCCCGCCCGAGCCTCACGCGCCGCTGACCGAGCCCGTGGCAGACTGCGTGCCGTGAGCGCGGCGCGCCAATCGGCTTGGGAATCAGCGCAGATTCAGCTGGCCGAGGCAGTGAAGCACCTAGGCCTCGACGACGGCACCCATCAACTGCTTGCCACCCCGCGGCGCGAGATGACGGTCAGCATCCCGCTGCGGCGAGACGACGGTCACATCGAAGTGATGCGCGGCTATCGCGTTCAGCACAACCTGTCCCGCGGTCCCGCCAAGGGCGGCATCCGCTATCACCCGTCGACCGACATCGACGAGGTGCGCGCGCTCGCGATGTGGATGACGTGGAAGTGCGCGTTGATCGGCATTCCGTATGGCGGCGCCAAAGGTGGCGTCACCATCGATCCGCGGCTGTATTCGAAGACCGAGCTCGAGCGCGTCACCCGCCGCTACGCCAGCGAGATCCTGCCGATCATCGGGCCGGAGCGGGACATCCCTGCGCCGGACGTCGGCACTGACGAGCAGACGATGGCGTGGTTCATGGACACCTATTCGGTGAACATCGGCTACACGGTCACAGGTGTTGTCACCGGCAAGCCCTTGTCGGTCGGCGGTTCGCTCGGCCGTGCGGGCGCGACGAGTCGCGGCGTGATGTTCGCAGCGTTCTCGGCGCTCAAGGAGGCGGGCATCGACCCGCGGGACGTGAGCGTCGCGGTGCAGGGTTTCGGCAAGGTTGGCGGCCTTGCCGCGCAGTTCCTGCATGACGCCGGCTGCAAGGTCGTCGCGGTGTCAGACGTCAAGGGCGGCGCTTACAACGCGATGGGTCTCAACCCGGCCGCGATGCTGCGCTCGATGAAGCAAGGGCTCGACTCGATCGCTGGGTATCCCGGCACCGACTCGATCACCAACGAGGAGCTCCTCGAGCTCGACGTCGACATCCTGGTCCCGGCTGCGCTGGAAGGTGTCATCCACGACGGCAACGCCGAGCAGGTCAAGGCTCGCTTCGTCGTGGAAGGCGCCAACGGCCCGACCACTCCCGACGCCGACGCGATCCTCGAGAGCCGCGGGGTGCGCGTCGTACCCGACATCCTGGCCAACTCCGGCGGCGTCGCCGTGTCCTACTTCGAGTGGGTTCAGGACCTGCAGGCGTACTGGTGGTCGGAAGACCAGGTCAACGACCGGCTCAAAGAGATCATGGAAAGCGCCTACTCGGACGTGTCGATCCTCGCCGGCGAGGAGGGCGTCTCGCTGCGGACCGCGGCCCAGATGATCGGCGTAGGCCGCGTGGCGGAGGCGCACAGAACTCGCGGCCTCTACCCCTAGATCCCGGATTCTGTCCCCCTGGCGTGCCAGAATGACACCGGTGTAAGTTGGCAGCGTGCGGGAGATGGCGATGGTGGACCTAGCGGCACTGTCCGGCGGTCAGCCGGTCAACAGCGGCGAGCTGTCCGAGCGCGATCGGGAAATCCTGGCGTTCGAGCGGCACTGGTGGAAGTACGCCGGCGCCAAGGAGCAGGCCGTCCGCGAGCTGTTCGACATGTCCGCCACGCGCTACTACCAAGTCCTCAACGCCCTGCTTGACCGCCCCGAGGCACTGGCGGCCGACCCGATGCTGGTCAAGCGGCTGCGCCGGCTGCGGACGGCCCGGCAGCGGGCCCGGTCGGCGCGTCGGCTCGGCATCGAGGTCTGACCCCGGCTGCCGTGGGTGACGAGCGGCCGGCCGAGGACGGGCGGACCATCCTGCCGGCACGCAGCCACCGCGCCCCCGTCCCGCTGCACGAGAGCATCCGCCGCGCTGTACCCCCGCTCGCGGCCGTGTCGGCGATCGTCCTCGTCATCGTCCTGCTGCTCGTCCTGAACCGGCCAGGCAGCACCCACGCCGGCGCCCAGGGCGACCAGGGCCCCGCGGTCATCCCACCGTCCTCCTCGGCGCCGGTCACCCCCAGCCCGTCAACGAGCGCGAGTACGACGCCCCCGTCCGCCTCGCCGAGGCCCTCCGCTACCCCGACCCCGCACCGCACCGCACCCGTGGCCCAGCCGTCCGCCACCGCCAGGCCCGCCACCGTGAGCAAGCTGCCGGTGACCGTGCTCAACAACTCGCGGCGCACCGGTCTGGCGGCGCGCGCCGCCGCCCAGCTGTCCGGGGGCGGCTGGCCGATCCGCCAGGTCGGCAACTTCACCGGACGGATCCGGGTGTCGACCGCCTACTACGCGCCGGGGCAGGAGAGCGTCGCCCGCAACCTGGCCCGCCAGTTCCACGCGATCCAACGCGTGCTCCCGCGCTTCAGTGGACTGCCCGGCTCGGGACTGACGCTCGTCGTCACCCGCGAATGGCCCGCCTGACAACATTCGGGGCGATGCAGCTTCCTGAGCCGTCAACAGTCGCTGGTCAGTCCGGGCTCGCCGCCGTCCTTGCGGAGCCGGCTCGCGCGGTCGTCGCGGTCGACTTCGACGGCACGTTGGCTCCGATCGTCACGTTGCCGGAGGATGCCCGTCCGGTACCCGGTGCCGTCGACGCGCTGCGCGCACTCGCTGCGCGCGTCGGCACGGTCGCCGTCGTGACCGGACGGCCCGCAGACGTCGTTGTCGAGCTCGGCGGACTGGCGACGATTCCTCGCTTGCACGTGCTCGGTCACTACGGCTTGCAAAACTGGTACGACGGCTCGTTGCACTCGCCCGAACCCGACCCGGCGATCGACGACGTACGACGTCGACTGCCCGCGCTTCTCGCCGATGCGCCTGAGGGCGTCGGTGTCGAGGACAAGGTGCACTCGCTCGTCGTGCATACGCGTCCGGCGGCTGACCCGGCCGCCGCACTTGCAGCGGTGACGCCTCGCCTCGAACGGATCGCTGCAGAGGTGGGCCTCGAGGCTGTTCCGGGCCGGCTCGTCATAGAGCTGCGACCACGCGGCATCGACAAGGGCACTGCGCTGCTGCATCTCGTCCGCGAACGCGAGGCGCATGCTGTGGTGTTCGTCGGTGACGACCTCGGTGACCTGCCCGCGTTCGACACCGTCGACATGTTGCGCGCGGACGGCGTTCCGGGTGTCACCGTTGCCAGCGCTGATCCCGACCTCGACGACACACCGGCCGCGCTGGCTGAGCGCGCAGACCTCGTGCTGATGGGGCCAACCGCAGTTGTCGAGTTCCTGACCGCGCTCGCCGCCGCCGTAGGCGACAGCTAGAGGGTGTCGAGCTGAGCGCGTAGCCAGTCTTGCGGCGGTAGCGCGACTGCGGCTGCGGCGAGCCGCGACGAGCGGGTACGGCGTTCGTCCGCGTCGAGTGCCAACGCCGCGTGGATCGCCTCGGCGGTGGCGGTCACGTCATACGGGTTCACGACGAAGGCATCATCGCCCAGCTCGTCCGCGGCGCCCGCCTCGCGCGAGAGCACGAGCGCGACGCCGTCGTGTGCCAGCACCGGTCCTTCCTTGGCGACGAGGTTCATCCCGTCGCGGAGCGGATTGACGACAAGCACGTCCGCGACCTGCAACGCGGCGAGCGACCGCGGATAGTCGTCGTTGACCTCGAGGATGAGCGGCGACCAACCCGCACCGGCGAACTCGTCGTCGATCTCGCGCGCGATCCGTTGCACATCGGCCGTGTAGGCGCGGTAGTCAGGCAGGTCATGCCGGGACGGATAGGCGAACACGACGTGAACGACGTTGCCGCGGTGTTCGGGATGGTTGAGCAGCATCTCGCGATAGGCATGCAGACCGCGGATGATGTTCTTCGACAACTCGGTGCGGTCGACGCGCACGATGACACGACGGTCACCGACACGTCGCTGCAACGCCTCTCGTCGCGCCGTCACATCCGGTTGCTCGGCGCGGGTCCGCAACTCGTCGCCGTCGACGCCGAGCGCGTGCACGTGCACCTGTGTCGACCGGTCGCGCCAGTGAATCGTCGAGCCGCCCGCATCCGCGCCGAGCAGCCGCACGCAACAACGCACAAACGCTTCCGCCCATCGCGGTGACAGGAAACCCACCGAATCCGCGCCGAGCATGCCGGTGAGTACCTGTTCGGCAACCGTGTCCGGAAGCAGCGAGAAGTATGACGGCTCCGCCCACGGCGTGTGTGTGAAGTGACCAATGCGCAGGTCCGGGCGTCGGGCGCGGAGCAGCGCTGGCACCAGCATGAGGTGGTAGTCCTGCACGAGAACGTGTGCGCCGTCAGCAGCGTCTTCCGCCAGCGCCTCGGCGAACGCGCTGTTGTAGTCGACGTAGGCCTGCCAGTAGCGCGACCAGCGCGTGTCGAACGATGGCGTCCGCGGAGTGTCGAACAGCGTGTGGTTGACGTACCAGAGGGTGGCGTTGGCGACGGCGTTGTATGCGCGACGAAACGTCGTCTCGTCAATCGGGAGCATGCGCACCGGCGTGCCGCCTGTGTCGTGCCCGGCCTGGTCGAGGCGGCCGCTGGGTGCGGTCGACGCCGCCAAGCGATCGGCGTCGCCCAGCGCCGCGCACACCCAGAGCATCTCGTGGCCGCTTGCGGCGGCCGAGACGCCGGACACCAGCCCGCCGCCTCCACGGGACATGTGCAACGTGCCGTCGTCACCGAGCCGGAACGTCACCGGGCCACGGTTTGACGCGACGAGGAGCTTCGCCGGCTGCACGCGCGTAACCGTAGCGGGCGCTCGCCACGGGTGCGTGATAGGCACGGGCCATGGCGGGACAGGGCGAGGAGAGCACGCTCACTGTTGTCGTGGCCCTCGCCGCCAACTTCGGCATCGCCGTGGCGAAGGCGGTGGCTGGGCTGCTCGGCGGGTCGGCCGCCATGTTGTCGGAAGCCGCTCACTCGCTGGCGGACACGATGAACCAAGGGCTGCTGCTGATCGCCTCGCACCGCAGCAGCCGTCCCGCCGATGAGCGGCACCCGTTCGGCTACGGGCGGGAGCGCTACTTCTGGTCGCTGCTCGCCGCGGTCGGCATCTTCGTCGGCGGCGGCGTCTTTGCCGTGCTGCAAGGCACGCGCGAGCTCATCCATCCCCGCGGCGAATACGGCCACTACCCGCTGACATACATCGTGCTGGCGATTGCCTTCGTGCTCGAGGGCACGTCATGGTCACAAGCGGTCCGGCAGCTGAAGGCCGACGCCGTTCGCAGGCATCGAAGCTTCCGCGACCAGCTGTGGCACACGACCGACCCGGCGGCGACGACCGTGTTCTTCGAGGACAGCGCAGCACTCGTCGGTCTGCTGATCGCGGCGCTCGGTGTCGGACTGCACCAAGCGACCGGCCACCACCAGTGGGACTCCCTGGCGTCGATTGCCATCGGCTTGTTGCTGACGGTTGTGGCGTTCTTGCTCGGCAAGGAGAACCGCAGCCTCATCGTCGGCGAGGCGGCGGATCCGCGACTTCAACGCGCGGTCGAGGAACTCCTTGCGTCGTATGACGGGGTCACGAGCGTCGATGAGGTGTTGACGATGGTCACGGGTCGCGGCGAGGTGTTCGTTGCCGCTCACCTCGATCTCGTCGACACGCTCAGTGCGGCAGAGGTCGAAGAGCTTGCGCGCCGGATGGAGCACGACGTCAAGTCGCAGCAGCCATTCGTCAAGCACTTCTTCATCGACGTGACCGCCGACGCACGGACTACTTCCGAGCGGGGATGATCCCCGCGGCGTGCGCTTTGGCGACCGCGGCGAGCTGTGAGCTGACGTCGAGCTTCGTGAGGATGCCGCGGACCTGCGTCCGCACGGTTGCGGGGGAGACGACCCACTCACCGGCGATTGCCTCGACCGACTTGCCCGCGCTCAGCTCGACGAGGACCTGCCGCTCGCGCGGCGTCAGCGACTCGAACGGCGCCAGCTCGCTCCGCTCGGCTGACCGGTGAACGCGCAAGTCGGCCAGCATCTGGTAACGGTCGTTCGGGTCGATGACGGCGTCACCGGCCGCGGCGCGGCGGATCGTCTCGAGAAGATCGTCGAACGCCGTGTCCTTCGACAGGTAGCCGAGCGCGCCCGCCTCCAACGTCGCGGCGAACCGCATGCGGTCTCGCGCGCCGGACACGACGAGTACTGCAGCGCCGGCGGCGACATAGCGCGGGATGAACCGAGTCGCATCTCCGAGAGGACCAAGATCCAGGTCCAGGAGCACGAGGGTGTTCGGGTCGGGGGCGACGGCCCCCAGCAAGGTCAATTCGTCGATGAGATCGGGCACGATGACCGCGAAGCCTTCGAGCTCGAGAGCGAGTCCTACCGTTTCGCCGAGCAGTCGATGATCCTCGACGATCGCTATCCGCGAGCGAGTCGTCATTACGACGGAACCTCCCAAATTCTGTTGAGGTAAAACAGCAATGCCTGTGTCTGAATAGTGGTGTGACCGCGGCCCGCCGACTCGACGCTGTTGTGGCAGTTCAACCGCAGCTGCTCGCGGATGCGATCGCCCGATTTCTCGCCTCACGTGGCCTGCACGTCCGCCCGCCGTACGAGCGACTTCTGGTCGACCTCGTCGTGACCGACTCGGCCACGGCGCCGTTCGCCGGACGCGTTGTTGTCACGCTGCCGCGGGACTTCAGCAACGGCGGCAGCGTCACTCTCGCTGGCACCGACGCCAAGCTGTCGGTTAGCGGAGTGGCTGACCTCGATGCTGTCCTCGATCTTCTGGTTCCAAGCAGGAGCGCGTAGCGTCAGCACCATCGACGTACCGCCGCCCGTTCGGTTACGCACGACGATCTCGCCGCCCTGCTCGCGCATGAGCCGGCGCGCAAGGTAAAGGCCGAGGCCGCTTCCGTCGCCAGCGGGACTGCAGCGGTGTCCACGCTCGAAGACCAGCTCGTGCTGGGTGGGGTCGATGCCGGGACCCTTGTCTTCGACGGTGATCTGAACGTGCTGGCGCATGCGAACGGCCGTGATGCGTACGACGGACCCAGCGGCATACCGTCGCGCGTTGACGAGAAGGTTTTGGACCACCGTCGCAAGCTCGAGTGGGCGGCCGACGACGGCGATGTCTTTCAGGTCGACCTTGATGTCGAGGTCGTTCTCGCGCTCGGCGACAAGGAGCGGTTCGAGTGCCGCACTCAAGCGAAACGCGCTGAGGGGTTCCTGCCGACGGCCGTCGATCACTTGCTCGAGGCGTGCAAGCTCGCTCACAAGTGATGACCGCAGGCGATGCTTGACCTCAGTGTCGAGGCGTTCGTCGTACCGGTCCAAGGTGAAGCTTGCGGCCTTCAGTGCGGCAATGACGGAGCGAGCGTCGTGCAGGCGCTCGGCCTGGAGCCGCTCCTCTTCGGTCAGCATCAACTCGGCGTCTTGCAGCTGACCGGACAGCAGGAGCATGTGGTTGCTGTCGGCCGAGAAGACGAGGCTGAGGTCCATCGCCGAGTTGGTGATAGCGATACCGGCGGCGACGATTTGCAGGCAGGTGGCGTAGAAAGCGCTCGCGTGTGGTTGGACAAAGGCGATGGCATGCAGCAGTTCCGCCGTACCGAGCAGCAGCAGCCCAAGGCCGATCCAGAACATTGACGCGTCGGCGCGGTCATAGCCGGTGAAGAGCGCAGCGGCCGAAAACACGAACCACGCGCCGGCTTGGCTCGCCCCGAGGAGGAACCAGAAGCGCGGCGGCGCGTCGATGGGCGCGACGAGATGCTGCGCGGCGATGATCAGCGCGAGGACGCTTGCACTCGTCAGCAGAAGACGCGTCGTGGTGCGCAGGGGCCGGACCGCCGTCCGGACGGCAGGTGACAAGAACACGCGTATGAGCGTCGCCTGAAATGCGGCGACGGCCACGAACCGCGTCACCGGGCTCAACCAGATGCTCATGCTGTCGTGCTCGATGAGCGGCGCCAGTGCGGCGGTGGGTGCCGAGATCAGTCCGAAGCAGAACATCCCGGTGCCGAGGAGAGCGGCCCGAGCCTCGCCGGTCAATCGCCAGCGCACCATCCGCAAGATCCCAGCGCAGACGAACAGGACCGACCACGTCGTACGCAGCGCGCTCTGAGCGTGGACCGCGGTGCTGAGCGACGGGACCCGGTCGAGCGCGGTCGGCACCGCGAGGCCGACGACGGCCAGAGCGGCGATGAAGAGAGTGAGCTCGCGGACTGAGACGCTTTGCCGCGCAGCTGGACGTCGTTGCCGTCGGTCTGCCCCGGTGTAGCGAGTGGGTGACGCCGTTGTCGATCCCCCATGTTGCACGCTCTGACAGTACGGCGTGAAATAGGTCGTGGACCGACGTTTGGCAAGAGTTGGTTATCAGTTGGGCGTAGCCAAGCGAGTGACTGACGTAACCCCATTCATCGACGGCGGGATGGCCGTCGCGCGAGCAAGGACAGGAATGCACCAGCGAGGGCAAGCCAGAGGCCGCCGGCGACGATTCGCTCCGTCGGCGTGCCGGTGAACGGCAGTTCGTCGGCGAGATGGGGCAGCAGGCCCGGCTTGTGCCGGGTGACCTTGACGCCTTTGACCTCGACCGAGCCGGAACCCGGGGGGGTTTGGGTTGCCGGCCCGGTCGAGGGCCCTGTGCCCGCGCTGCCCCCGGTGGCCACCGAGCCAGGCTCGGAAGGCACTGGCGAGCCAGGGCTGTTCGGAACTGGCGACCCAGGGCCAGACAGGGTCAGCCGGAAGGAGAAGTCGACGTCGTCGGTCTGTGTCTCGTTGCCGCTCGACATCGGCAGGGTCATGTCGATGCGCAGACCGACGACGCCGGCGCTCGGAAGATCCGTCAGAAGTCCGACGGGGTTGGCCAGGTCGTAGAGCGTGCCAGTCCACCGGGGAGTCGTCTCGTAAGAGCCGTCGTCCTCCGGGTCGGCGTAGACGCTGAAGATCAGTTCGTGGCCAAGCTCTCCTTGCGTTGGGCCGCAGGTTGTGTCCACGACGGCTTCCGAGTGCATGCAGCCGTTTTCGAGCTCGACGATGTTGTCTGCCGATAGGGAGAGGTCGGCCGCGTCCGGTGAGTCGTTGCGGACCTGCATCGTGCTGCTTTGGCTCAAGCCCGGCGCGAAACGGGTGATGTCGAACAGCGGGGCACCGCTGTCATGAACCCAGCCGCTGCCGGTGTTGATCGAAAGATGCCAGCTGTCGGCGCTAGCTGGTGCTGCCGTGACGAAGGCGAGACCGCCACCCAGCAGTAGCAGCGATGACAGAAGTGTGCGCAGGGGTCTCATGTCGGCTTCACCGTGTCGCAACCAGTCAGGTTGTCGTCGCTGATCTTGTTGCTCGGGACCTGGCAGACGTTGTGGCCTGAACCAGTGATAGTCGCCGGGCCGGTGCCGACGGTGATGGTGTTGTGTCCACCATCGACTCGGATGACGATTGCGTCCGGGCCATTGCCGAACGTGACGTTGTTGTCGCCCCCGCCCAGGGACACGGTGGCACCGCCGTTCCCGCCCGTGATGGTGTTGTTGCCGTTCCCGACGGTGATGGTGTTCGGCCCGTCGCCGACTTGCACGATGTTGTCGCCATCGCCCAACGTGATCTGCTGCGGGCCGTTGCCGGTGATGACGCAGTCGTTGCCGCCGCCGAGCGTGACCGTGTCGTGTCCGTCTCTGAGGATGACGACGTCGTTGCCTCCGCCCAGCGTCACGGAGTAGGCGTCACTTTGGCCAGTGACGAGCACGTGATGGTTGTTGTCGGGCATGTTGAGCGTCTTCGGGTCCGGCAGTGACTTGTTAGGCAGCGCATAGATGTCAGCTGCGTTGAAGCCGCTCTGAGAGCAAGAAGCTGGCGGCGGCCCTCCCCAAGTTCCCGCTGAGACGCTCTCGTGAACCACTTGGAAGTCGGACCATGCGGCAAAGGTGTGACCCATCCCAGCGGTCAGCACCCCACCGCAGACAAAGGCCGCGGCGATGAGCGCGATAGCTGCTCTCTTCGACATCTCAGATCGCCACCAGACTCGGAACGTATGCGGACTGGTTCGGGACGTATTCATCGCGAATCGGATCGCTGACGGCATCTATCAGTTCGAGCGCATCGCGAGCTCGGTCGAATCGAGTCATTACAAGGGTGAACGTGTCCGCGTGCTCTTCGAGCAAAGTCGCGCCGAGGGCGCGGCTTGCTTGAACAGGTGACAATCCCGCAAAGGCGTCTCGACGTACGGTCATCAGCATGGAGAACTGCGGCTCAGCGATTTCCACGACGATTCTGGTCGGCTCGTGGACCTGATCTGAGACCTCGTTGGTGTCGAGCTTGCGTTGTCGGTCGCGAATCGCGGCTGTGCCCTGGTAGATCGCGTATCCGGCGAGTGCGAGCATTGCAACGCCGGCAAGGCCGCCCTTCGTGTGCAGTGTGTCCCGGAGAGCTCCCAGGTAGGGAACGTGGAACCACACCTTTCCGCGAATAGCCGTGGCCGGAACGGGGTTGACGTCCGCCCCGCGGTTCGCGTCGCCCTTGAATGTGAACATGACGGGCGACCTTGAGGTGTCGATCTTGACGATCCGGTGAGTGATGTACTCGGCCTTGCCAGGCTCTTTCTGGTATGTCGCGATGTCACCGACGTGCAGCGTGCCTGGGTCAACCGGCCGGTCAATGACGACTGAGCCCACTGGGATGCCCGGCGTCATGCTCCCCGTCAGGACTGTCATCGCGACGCCATGTGTCGCCCGAGGCAAAACCGTGAGGACGACAATCGCGAACGCGATGAGTCCGAGGACTGCCAACAGCAAGAGTCGGGTCGTCCATGTAGCGACCCGGCGCCAGCTCTTGAAAGTCATCGAATCCTCCTCTCCGAGGGGTGCTGGTGGGGAGCCGGCACGAGCCCGGCTCCCCACCGCTGGCTGGCGCTAGCTCAGGCCTGCGTGAGGTCGAAGCGAACGTCGAAAGTCGCCTGGTCACCTTGCGACGCATCGTCGGCTGCAAAGCCGTACTGGCCCACATTGTTCGGCATGAAGACGTGTGCGAGGACGCAGACGCCCTGGCCACCTGACAGGACATCGGTCGGCTGAAGCAAGTTGACCGGCACGTTGTTCATCTGCGCGAGCTGCTTGTTGGACTGCACGGTCGGCAGGTTCGACGTCGAGCACTGCGTCGGGTCTGCGATCTTGGCCGCCTGGACGTAGTACAGAGCTTGCTGAGTGAACTGGCCGGTGTCCTGCACGCCCTTGTTGACGTTGCAAGGCGCGTTGGCAGCTGTCTTGTCGAGAATCGCGTTGTTCGACTCAGTCGCAGCCTCGGAGTTCGAGTCGCAACCGTCTTCGGTGCCGTGCAGGTTCTGGATGGTCATCGTGAGGTTGGCGTCCGGAACCGTGGTGCCACTGCGGCTGGCGACGTAGAACGCGAGGTCCCGAGCCTGACCCGGGGCGAGCTTTACATCGTCGAACTGCTGCGTCGTGCTCTGGTCCACCTTCAGCGACAGAATGTCGGCGCCAACGTGGTTGCCAGTGTCGGTTGCGAAGTCCGACCAGGAGGCGTACGTGCCGCCTCCGGCGGCCAGCGCGATGGCGGCAGCGCCCGCCAGGCTCGCCTTTACGAGCTTGCTGTTCATGGTGCTCCTTCCCCCGTAGGGATCTGCCGCTACGTATGCGGCTCCGATGTGAGTGACGAGCAACCATCCGCAAGCTGCTCGTCTGACAGGAAGGAGCGTGCCGCCTGAGCCGCCATCGGCTCATCGTCAAAGTTGTTGAATCAGTCGACGACGATGTGAACAACCCACTGCTTCTGCGGCGGCAGACAGCGCGGGTTGGTGTGCAGACACAGGTAGTCGGTAATCGACGTCAGGTCCGACTTGCCACGATGACGCGCGAAGAAGTTTGCCTGGGCATCGGCGTCGCTCGGGTAGCCGCCCGCTGACCACACACGGTCGACGACGTATTCGTTCGAGCTGCGTGGACGGTGATAGCCGCCGCCACTGCCACCCGGAAGTTGGACGGTGAGTTTGTCGCCAGGCGGTACGTGAATGGTCCGGCCGGAGTCGCTCTCGTGTAGATGACGAGTCGTCGATGCGGGTGCAGCCGCCGCCGGCAGCGCGAGCGACCCGGCTAACGCCGAGATGACCACGAGGCGGAAGACGGCAGCCATGTCGCCTCCATCGTGCGACACCCAGCCCGCGAACGCACGAGCTGCATCCCTGCCGGGCCAAATCGGATAACCCGGTCCGATTACGCAAATTAGATGATGTCGCGCTACGACCGTTCCCGCAGGCTGTCGTCATCGACAACGGGAGCGGAAAACACATGAGACTCGTCAGGAAGCTTGGGGGAGCCGGCGGAACCCTCGTACTTGCTGCACTCGCAGCCCTAGCTATCACCACGGCTGTCGGCTGGTTTCGCGTGACTCCGGTCCTGTCAGGTTCCATGCGTGGCGCGTTCAACCCGGGCGATGCGCTCCTCATGGAAAAGGTCTCGGCCACGTCGCTCCACGTGGGCGATGTCGTGGCCATCCGCATCCCCTCGCTGGCTTCAGGCCAACGGGTTCACCGGATTCTGACCCTCAGCCACGACGGCCCAGATGTCCTTGTGCGCACCAAGGGTGATGCCAACTCGATGGCTGATCCTGGTCAGTTCCGGCTCCACGGTGATCAGTACGTCATGCGTGCTCGCTTGCCGTATGTCGGGTGGATCGTGAATTTCAAAGCAGCAGACGGAATGCGTTGGTTGCTCGACGCCGTAGCGGTTCTTGCTGCCGCGTCTGTTGCGCAGCAGATCTGGTTGTACCGGCATCTCTACGGCGAACGACGCCGCCGTGCGTCAACGCCGATCACGTCACTCGCGAGCTGATCGACCGATCGCTCGCTCACTCAATCACTATCGAAAGGCAAGACAATGCGCATGATCAACAAGGTCCTCATCGGCCTGACTGTCAGCGGTGCGGCCTTCGCAACCGTTGGCAGCGGTGCCGGGGCAAGCTTCATCGACAGCCCGTCCGTCCACCAGGAGGTCGACACTGGCACGCTGCTCGTCGACCTTTCGACCGGTGCCGCGAATGGCCCAGTGGCTACGGCGACCACGAGCGTGCCGGCGTCGCTTACCCTCCCGACGATCAGCCCGCTCGGCTCGTCATTCATGGTCGCGAACGACATCGTGGCTACGAACAACGGCACGATCCCCGGCACGATCACCGACGTCGAGCTGTCGACGCTCGCCCCAGTCTCGAAGCTCGCGAAGGACGCCACGATCACCATCTGGGCCGACGACTTCGCGCATGAGCTCTGCAGCAACACCGTTGCTAACTGCTCCCACGTGAACCTGGCCACGGCGGCCAACGCAGCTGGCATCGCGCTCGCCCCAGGCAAGTCCTACACATTCCACATTCACACGTATGCCGGCGCGGCGAACTACGCGAACGAACTGACCAACGCCGACGAGGGTCAGTCCATCGTCGAGAACCTGAAGTACACGGTCACTGGCTGAGGGGCTTCGGTGTATCGAGTTGGTCCCCCTGCACCTGCCTCGGCACGTGCGGGGGGACCAACTTTGCTTTTGAAAACGCGGTACTTGAACGGGCTAGGTGACCGCATGGCATCAACAACCGGGCTCGCGGCATCATCGAGCCGGATTCGCAGCGTGCTGGTTCGCGCGTCGGCTGTCGTCGGGATCGCAGGCGGTCTCATCTGCCTCGTAGCCGTCGACACGGCGGTCGCGGTGCGCCAATCGACCGAGTATGTCCTCCCGCAATTGCCACTTGCGCCAGGAGGCGGTTTGAGCGGCGAGATCTCTATAGCTCCAGCAGATCGGCCCCTGACTCCCTACATCGCGGTTCGCGATCTGCAGAACGCTTGTCAGCACGCTTGTGCTGATGGGGCGCCAAGGTTGAGCGACTTGCTGCGGATCCAGATAACGGCACCGGACGGCACGAGCTGGACCGAGCCACTTGTGTCTTTGCGTTGGATAACCGCCCTTCCCGGTGGTGACCTCTCATCGTCCTCGGCGACCCGCGTCTATCGCGTCGTAGCGAAATTGCCTCGCACGACCGGCAACAGCGGGGAAGGTCTGTCGACATCATTCGAGTTGGAGTGGGGGCTCATGGATGGCAGCGGCCGTCGCGTAACTCACGTTCTCGGTGAATCCTTCACGCGAAAGGAACTGCCGTTTACCGGGTCTGATGTCCTCCTCGAGGTGGCCGCTGCCGCATCGCTAGTCGCTATTGGCGGCATGCTGATCCGTCGGTCGACAACGAGTTGAGCGGTGGCCGGTCGGCGATGCTCACGTCGGTGTCGACGACGGTTACGCCGTCAACCGCGCGGACGAACTGCGTGACTTCGAACGGCTGGCGTGCCGCGCGACCTAGTCGCGATTCGGCGACTTGCATGATCTCCGCCGCCATCCGGCCAAGCTTGTGCAGATCCTGATTGCGATGCTTGCGACGGGCCAGATCGACTTGCGCCATCGCGTCCAGTCCGACGGCGCGGTAGGTGTCGACAAGCAGTCCGAACTCGACGCCATACCCGCTTGCGAAGGGCAAGGACTGGAGCAGCGCGCGCCGCGCTGCATATTCGCCCCCAAGTGGCTGCACGAACCCGCTCAGCTCGGGCCAGTGCAACGCAATCAGCGGACGTGCGACGAGTTCCGTCACTCGCCCGCCGCCGGTCGGCAACACCGTTTCGCCGGTGCTGAGTGCGCGGTCGTAGGTCGCCTTGACGAACTGCACCGTCGGATCAGTCAGCAGTGGCCCCAGCAGCCCGGTCACGAACGTCGGCGTGAAGTCGCTCAGGTCGCTGTCGACGAACACGACGACGTCGCCGGTCGTCGCGGCAAGCGAACGCCAGAGCACCTCGCCCTTGCCGGGCCGCACCACCAGCTCGGGCAACACGTCTTCACGGCGAAGCACGACCGCTCCCGCATCGCGTGCGACATCGATCGTCCGGTCGACTGACCCGGAGTCCATGACGACGAGCTCATCGACGAGCCCGACTCGGTCGACCAGGTCGCGACGAATCCGCGCGACGATTCGCCCGACTGTCGCCTCTTCGTTCAAGGCGGGCAAGATCACGCTGACGCGCGTTGACTCCTTCGCCGCAAGCAAACGCGGAACTGGCCAATCTGCGGCGCGCGAACTTCGGCGGGAAAACCAGGTTCGCGCGGTCGGGTCCACATATGCGACACTGACACATGCGTCGCCCGGCAACGGGCGTCGTACCTCATCAAGAGGGGCAGAGGGACCGGCCCTACGAAGCCCCGGCAACCATCTCTCGGAGACAGGTGCCAAATCCGGCCCGCGAAGAGTTCGCGGGACAGATGAGCGAAAGGCTCAGCCCTGTGACCACCCTTTTGGACCGCGCGGCGTCCTTTGGCGCCGCTGCCAACCTCACCTGTCGCGAGTGCGGCGCAACCTACGACCTCGGCCCGGGCAACGCCTGCGAGCAGTGCTTCGGTCCGCTCGAGGTCGGCTACGACGAATCGCTGCTCGCCTCTGTCACCCGCGAGTCCATCGAGGCCGGGCCGAACACGATGTGGCGGTATGGCGGCCTGCTGCCGGCGACGCCGGTCGTCGACCTCCAGGTCGGCTGCACCCGGCTTGTGCGCGCGGACAACCTGGCGCGCGAGCTCGGCATCCGGACGCTGTGGGTGAAAGACGACAGCGGTAACCCGACGCACTCGTTCAAGGACAGGGTGGTCGCGGTCGCCGCATCGGCGGCGAAAGCACTCGGTTTCAACGTGCTGTCCTGCGCGTCGACCGGCAACCTGGCCAACGCGGTCGCGGCGGCTGCTGCGCGTGCGGGCCTGCGCTCGGTCGTCTTCATCCCGCACGACCTCGAGCCCGGCAAGGTCGTGACCACCGCCGTGTATGGCGGGACGCTGGTCGCGGTCGATGGCAACTACGACGACGTCAACCGGCTTTGCGCCGAGGTCGCGGGGGAGCAGGACGACTGGGCGTTCGTCAACGTCAACGTCCGCCCGTTCTACGCCGAAGGCTCGAAGACCGTTGGCTATGAGATCGCCGAGCAGCTCGGCTGGCGCCTCCCGGAGCAGGTCGTGATCCCGGTCGCTTCGGGCGCCCTGCTCACGAAGGTCGACAAGGCGTGGCGCGAATTCTCGCGCCTGGGACTGGTCGAGGGCACGCCATACAAGGTCTTCGGTGCACAGGCGACCGGCTGCTCGCCGGTGTCGGCGGCCTTCGCGGCCGGCCACGACGTCGTGCAGCCGGTCCGGCCGTCGACGATCGCGAAGTCACTCGCGATCGGCAACCCGGCCGACGGGCCCTACGCCTTGGACGTCGTACGACGCACCGGCGGCGCGATCGCCGACGTGAGCGACGAGGAGATCGTCGAGGGCATCCAGCTGCTGGCCCGGACCGAAGGGATCTTCGGCGAGACCGCAGGCGGGGTGACCGTGGCGGTGCTGCGCAAGCTGCTCGCCACCGGTCAGCTCGACCCGGACGCCGAGACGGTCATTCTCAACACCGGCGATGGGCTCAAGACGCTTGACGCGGTGGCGCCGGTCGCCAAGCCGACCGCGACGATCCGCCCCTCGCTCGAAGCGTTCCGCGCGGCAGGGCTCGCATGAACACCCCACGACGTTGCTCCGCTTCGCTCCACAACGCTGAGGGGGCCCCGGAATGAGCGTCACGCTTCGGGTTCCGACGATCCTGCGCACGCTGACCGGTGGCGCGTCCGAGGTGTCGGTCGACGGCGCTGCGACGCTCGCCGAGGTCATCGACAAGGTCGACGCCGAGCACCCAGGCATCCGCGGTCGTGTGCTCGACGACGACGGCAAACTGCGTCGGTTCGTGAACGTCTACGTCGGTGAAGACGACGTCCGGTTCGCGCAAGGCCTCGACACCCCCACGCCGGACGGCGTGACGGTGTCGATCATCCCCGCCGTCGCCGGCGGCTAGAGCAATGTGGCATTGCTGCGGCTAGGGCAACAGCGATGTGGCATTGCTGCGGCTCTAACCACAGCAATGCCACATTGCTCGTCTAGCTGCGGATGAGGCGGCCGAAGCCCCAGCGAGCCTGGTACATCAGGTGCCGGTGGACGTGCGAACCGGTGTGCGGGGCGTCCCACATGTAGCCGTGGCCGGCATAGATGCCGACGTGGAAGGCATAGCTGCCGCGAAGCTGGAAGACGAGGTCTCCCGGACGAAGCTGGCTGCGGCTGATGTGATGCGACTCCTGCCACTGCGACTCTGCATAGTGCGGCAGTGAGCGGCCGAGCGCCCGCCGGAAGACGAACATCACGAGGCCCGAGCAGTCGAAGGAGTGCGGGCCTGCGGCGCCCCAGCGATACGGGTCGCCCCGGTGATAGCGGGTCACGCGGAGAACCGCGGCGGCCTTCTGGTCGAAGCGCTGCCGAGCGGTCAGCTGGCGCTGCTGGGTCTGGGTCGCCGTGGTGGCGCTGGTGGAGGCGGTGGAGCTGGTCGTGCTGGTCGTTGAGCGGCTCGCCGTCGCTGCGGACGCCGAAGGCGCGCTGGCGAAGAAGCCGGTCGCCGCGAAAACGGCGACGAGGAGGAGGGTGAGGAGTCGGGTCCGGGGCGCGCGCAGGCTGGCGCCGAGGGGCGACGAATGCATGAAGTGGTCTCCGACGCCTGCCGGGTTAGCTGTCGGGTTCGGGCGGAAGAATCGCCCGGCCGCGCGGTGGCGGCTTCACCCCAAGGAGCACTCCCGTGCTCCACGGACCATGGGTCCCCGGTCCCGTCCCTGGGTCTAGTGACGCGCGCTGCCGGGACGGACTCGGCGTTGACAGGCGCGACCCCGGCACGGTCTCGGTCGGGGCATGGGAAACATACGACGTTCTTTCATCGACCTCCTGCAGAAGTTGCTGAAGTCATTGATGCGTGTCGTATCAGCCACCTGCCGGCGGCCGGGCCACAGCCGCCTTGCACTCGAGGGGGTCGAGTGCTAATAATGGGTTAGCACTCGCCATAGTCGAGTGACAGACCGGTACGACGAGGTGCCGACCGCGGGGGTGGATCCCGAGGCCAGGCGCCGTCCGTCGCGGGCGTCGAACCCGGTCAGCAGAGTCGTATCCGCGGGAGGACTACGCCGCATGGCCAAGATCATCACGTTCGACGAGGACGCGCGCCGCGCCCTTGAGCGTGGCATGAACCAGCTGGCCGACGCCGTCAAGGTGACGCTCGGCCCGAAGGGCCGCAACGTCGTACTGGAGAAGAAGTGGGGCGCCCCCACGATCACCAACGACGGTGTGACCATCGCCAAGGAGATTGAGCTCGAGGACCCGTTCGAGAAGATCGGTGCCGAGCTCGTCAAAGAGGTCGCCAAGAAGACCAACGACGTCGCAGGTGACGGCACCACCACCGCGACGATCCTTGCCCAGGCACTCGTCCGCGAGGGTCTGCGCAACGTCGCCGCCGGCGCCAACCCGATGTCGCTGAAGCGCGGCATCGAGTACGCCGTCGAGCGCGTCAGCGAGGAGCTGTCGAAGCAGGCGAAGGACGTCGAGACCAAGGAGCAGATCGCTTCCACCGCCGCCATCTCGGCCGGTGACAAGGCGATCGGCGAGATCATCGCCGAGGCGATGGACAAGGTCGGCAAGGAAGGCGTCATCACCGTCGAGGAGAGCAACACCTTCGGCCTCGAGCTCGAGCTCGTCGAGGGGATGCGCTTCGACAAGGGCTTCATCTCGCCCTACTTCGTCACCGACCCGGAGCGGATGGAAGCGGTCATCGACGACCCATACATCCTCTTCGTCAATGGCAAGATCAGCGCCGTCAAGGACCTGCTCCCGGTTCTGGAGAAGGTCATGCAGGGCGGCAAGCAGCTCGTCATCATCGGCGAGGACGTCGAGGGTGAAGCCCTCGCGACCCTCGTGGTCAACAAGATCCGTGGCACCTTCAAGAGCGTTGCGGTCAAGGCGCCGGGCTTCGGCGACCGCCGCAAGGCGATGCTGCAGGACATGGCCATCCTCACCGGCGGCCAGGTCATCAGCGAAGAGGTGGGCCTCAAGCTCGAGAACACCACGCTCGACCTGCTCGGCAAGGCCCGCAAGGTCGTCGTCACCAAGGACGAGACGACGATCGTCGAGGGCGCCGGTGACACGGACCAGATCGCTGGCCGCGTCAACCAGATCAAGGCCGAGATCGAGAAGTCGGACAGCGACTACGACCGCGAGAAGCTGCAGGAGCGCCTGGCCAAGCTGGCCGGCGGTGTTGCGGTTCTCAAGGTTGGTGCTGCGACCGAGGTCGAGCTCAAGGAGAAGAAGCACCGCATCGAAGACGCCGTCTCCAACGCCAAGGCTGCGGTGGAAGAGGGCATCGTCGCCGGTGGCGGTGTCGCGCTGCTCCAGGCGAGCAAGACCGCGTTCGAGAAGATCGACCTCGAGGGTGACGAGCTGACCGGCTCGCGCATCGTGCAGATCGCGCTCGAGGCGCCGATCAAGCAGATCGCGTTCAACGCCGGCCTCGAGGGCGGCGTCGTTGTGGAGAAGGTTCGCTCGCTGCCGGTTGGCGAGGGTCTCGACGCCGCAACGGGTGAATACGTCGACATGCTCAAGAAGGGCATCATCGACCCGGCCAAGGTGACCCGCTCCGCGCTTCAGAACGCCGCGTCGATCGCCGCGCTGTTCCTCACCACCGAGGCCGTCATCTCCGAAAAGCCGGAGAAGAATCCGCCGGCCATGCCGGGCGGCGGCGGCATGGGAGACATGGACTTCTAAGTCCACGCACCGTCAGGCTCGATCGGTGCGTTCAGCGTCGCTAGAGGCCGAAGTCCGCTTCGCGGATTCGTCCTAATCGCTCCGCTTGAACGCACCGATCGAGCCTCATCCGTTTCAGGACCAAAAAAACTTTGGAAATGGCCGCGAGGACCGGCGATATGCCCCGTTGATCGGGATAACGGGAGCCCGCAGGGCTCTCGAACGCGGGGACCCGCGGCCGGCTGGGCGGTCGCGGGTCCCTTTCTTTTGTCTAGGCTCGCTCGCGTGGACGAGCTGACCGCCAAAGTCGATCGCGTCACGACCTTGCTACATGAGGCAGACAGCGTCCTGGTCGCGTTCAGCGGTGGCGCAGACTCCGCGTTCCTGCTCGCCGCGGCTGTGCGTGCGCTCGGCAGCGATGCGGTGGTGGCTGCGACGGCAGTCTCGGCGAGCCTACCGGCAGCGGAGCGGGACAGCGCGGCGACGTTTGCCGCCTCACTCGGCGTTCGGCACGAGTTTCCCTCGACCGACGAGATGTCTCGTCCCGGCTATGCCGCCAACGCCGGCGACCGCTGCTATTTCTGCAAGGCCGAGCTGCTCGACGTCCTGCGGCCTCTTGCCCGCCGGCTCGGGATGGCCCACGTCGCCACCGGCACCAACGCCGACGACGCGCGGGCCGGCTTCCGCCCCGGCATCCGGGCCGCGGACGAGCGCGGAGCGCTGACGCCGCTGCTCGAGGCCGGCCTCACCAAGGACGAGGTACGCCGGGTCTCTCGCGACTGGGGTCTACCGACCTGGGACAAGCCGGCGGCCGCCTGCCTGTCCAGCCGGATCGCGTTCGGCGTCCAGGTGACGCCGCAACGGTTGGCTCGCGTCGAACGCGCCGAGCTGGCGCTTCGCGCTGCGCTTGCGACGGCAGGGGTCGCCGTACATGACCTGCGGGTGCGCGACCTCGGTGACCGTGCGCGCGTCGAAGTGGACCGCGATCATGTCGCGGTTCTCAGCGCACGGCCGGAGTTGCTCGAGTCGATCGAAGGCTTCGACGTCGTCGACCTCGACCCGCGCGGCTTCCGCTCCGGCTCGATGAACGAACTGCTCGCCGACCCGGATCGCTTCCGCTAACTAGCCGAGAACGATGCGCACTTGGCCTGTTGTCGTGTCGCCACTGCTGGTGCTCCACATGCCGATCGCCTTCAGGTGCTGGATGGAGTCCGGCGCATGCACCAGCGACCACACCCGGCTGAGATCGACGTAGAGCGCGACGCCGACCGATCCCGGCAGGTCACCGAGCGCCGTCTTCACTTGCGCGACATCGCCGAGGCCGCCAGCCTTGCCCACTTGATCGGCGTATGCCGATGACGTCGCGAGGACGAGGTCGTCGCCGGCTGATGACGTTGCGAGATTGAAGCCGGCCGAGCTGCTCAAGTGCGTCGCCAGTGTTTGCGCAAGTGTCTGCGCGGACGACAGATCGGTTGGATGCGAACGGATCGCGACGTCCGGCAGTCCTGCGAGCTCGAGACCACCAAACGCGACAACGGCGCGATCGCCCAGGATCGTCTTGACATCGCTCGGGAACGAGATGCCAAGCGCATGCTGAATGGCGTCCGTTGGATTGGTCGGTGTTGGCACCGCCGTCGGTTGTTGCTGGCAATGCGCTTGTTGATGCTCGAGTTTCTGGATCAGGCGTCGCCGCTCAGCCGGGCTCATGCCCGGCGACGGTGCGATGCTGAAACCGGACGAGCATGACTCGCTGACACCCGCATTCATGGCACCGAAGACGAGGTTGAGCGCAGGCGCAATTCCGTCGACAACCGCGCCGGGATCCCCGATCTCGAACGCGCCGATGGTGCCGCTCGGCAACTGCGTCAGCATCGACGCAGGAGCGCTTGCGTATTGCTTCGTCCCGACGCTGCGCACGTCGAACTGCACGAAGTCGTTCGTTGCATGCAGCCCGACCGCGAACCGTCCCTTGAGCACGTCGCCGAGCCCCGTGGATCCGAGCATCATCCCGCCGAACGCGGACATGCCCGCTGATCCATTGCCGAAGAGCCCTTGCAGCATCTTCTGCGTGGCCGGGCCGTCCACCCATGCCGTCGCGGCTTCGTCGTTGGGTAGTGCGTTGATGTCACCGTCGTACGTGCCGGAATCCCCGAGCGAGGAGGCGTCGGCGGCCTGTATCGCTGCGTCGACCTCGCTCTGCGTGTTGCCCAAGACGACCCAGCCGTTGTGGACGGCGAAGTGCTCGTCGGAGCTCAGCGTCGCGGGCAAATGTTGTCGGGCCGCTGCGTCATCGGTGGACTGGAGGACGACCTCCAGCGTCGGGTGGCCGTCATTCAGCCAGCCGGCGAACGTCGCGGTGTCGCCGAGCCATGGCTTGATGTCCTTGTCGTAGTTGACCGGCGGGTCCGAATGTTGTGTCAGCACGCGCATGACCCGGTCCTTCAGCGATCCGCCGCTCGGCAAGTGCGCGGCCGGGAAAAGGCTGAGGATGTGGTCGACCGCCGACTCCTGGCCGCCCGGTAGGTCGAGGTGAAGGGTCGCCACCGCGAACGCATTCGCGGGTACGGCGGTGGCCGGGTTGCGGTCGGACGTCGTACTGCGGAAGACCGCAGTGGCCACTCCTGCGGTCGCCACCAAGATCACGGCGGCGAAGAACGCCGTGGCTTTGGTGCCCGCGACGGAGGGGCCACGTTCGGGTGGCAGGACCGCGATCGGGCCTGGTTGGTCGCTGGAGATCGTGTCGCCGGCCACGGCTGCCTCCCGGGGGGTTCGTCCGGCCCAATCGTTGCAGAGAATTGCCGTCGGCACCGAGCTTGTCCGACCGATAGCCTGGTGTCCGATACGAGCAGGGAGTTCACGGTGCCGAGCGGCAAGGTCAAATGGTTCGACACGGACAAGGGCTTTGGCTTCTTGTCCCGCGACGACGGTCCGGACGTCTACGTCCACGCGTCGGCGCTGCCGGCCGGCACGACGCTCAAGCCCGGCCAGCGCGTCGAGTTCGGCGTGGCCGAAGGCCGGCGCGGTGAGCAGGCACTGTCAGTGCGCGTGCTTGACCCGCTGCCGTCGCTGGCGCAGACCGCCCGCCGGCCGGCCGAGGAGCTGCACGGCGTGGTCGACGACATGATCAAGCTGCTCGAGGCCAAAGTGCAGCCCGACCTGCGTCGGGGCCGCTACCCCGACCGCAAGAGCGCGCACCGCATCGCCGAAGTGGTCCGGGCAGTCGCTAACGAGCTGGAGCTCTGACCTCAGGCCGCTTGGCCAAAGACGCGAAGATGGCGGCTGTAAGCACGGCGGCGGCTATAAGGAAGCCGAGCGCGGGGTTGGTCGGCAGCAGGATGCCGATCGCACCACCCACGACCCACGACAGCTGCATCGTCGTCTCGGAGCGGGCAAAGGCAGACGTCCGCACCGACTCGTCCACGCGCCGCTGAATCGTCGCGTCGAGACTGAGCTTCGTGATGGCTGCGGTGGCAGAGGAAACGACAGCGATGGCGAACACGCTGAGCAGGCCGAAGTCGAGCGCCGTGAACACCGCGACTGCCGCCGTCACCGTCAGCAACAGGGCGCCGAGCCGGGGCGATGCGACGCCGACTTTCGAGAGCCGAGCACCGATGAGCGTGCCGGTGAAGTTGCCCACGCCGATGCCGACCGCCAGCGCAGCCAGGGCAACGGCTTTGGGCATGCCGCCGATCGAATGTTCTTGTACGACGAACGCACCGAAGAAAAGGAGAAAGCCTCCGAGCCAGCGCAGCGCCGCAGCTGATCGAAGGGCGGCGGCGACTTCGCCGTCGGGCTGGCCCAGCTTGAGCGGGCTCGCCAGCTTCAAGCGGCTTTCGTTGGCGCGCACTTCCTTGCCGCCGTCCGCCCACCGGGGAAGGCGCAGGGCGTAGACCGCCGCAGCGATATAGACAGCCGCCGCTAGCCGCAGCGCCCAATGGTGCCCGCCTGTCTTGATGACGGCGAGGGCGACCGCTGCGCCGATGCCGGGTGCGAAGACGCCGACAAGGGTCAGCCGCGAGTTGGCCTGCACCAGCGTGAGCTCCTGCGGCAGCAGTCGCGGCACGGTCGCGCTGCGGGCGATCGTGTAGGTCTTCTGCGCCACGAGGACACCGAGCGCCGCTGGATAGAGCGCGAGCGTTTCCGCCGTCGACAGGTTGTTGCCGGCGAGCGCGTGGCCGATGACGAGCGCGAGTGTTGCCCGGACCACCATCGTCGCTGCCAGGGCTATCCGGCGGCCGTGCTGGAAGCGGTCCAGTAGCGGCCCGAGCAGGGGCGCGACCACCGCGAACGGCGCCATCGCGATGAGCAGGTAGAGCCCGACGCGCGTCCGAGCCTGGTGCGTCGGTACCGAGAAGAACAGCGAACCGGCGAGTGCCACGGTGACGAAGGCGTCTGCCGCCGACTGGAGCGCGTGCATCTCGACAAGCCGGGCCAGGCCGCTCTCGCCTGCGCCGGCGCTGCGGTTCCAGGCGCCGAGGCGCCGGATCCCGGATCGACCGGCGTGGCCGATGGCTGCGACGAACTGCCCGAAGGCCGAGCCCACCCCGGATTCGGGGCGTTTCTCGTCAACGGCGTTCGCCACCAGGCCAGTCTGTACGAACCGCGCCCCAATGTGTGTCCCCGATGGGCCAGACTGTGCGGGTGACTTCAACGAGCCTCGACTCTGTGGTTGCCGCCGCGGTCGACGACGCGCGGGCGGCTGCCGAGGAAGAGGCGCCCGGGCTGGTCGGCGACCACCTCGGGGTGATCGCCGACGACGAGCGCGTCGTCACCCATCTGTTCGCGACGCTCGACCCGGCCTACCGCGGCTGGCAGTGGGCGGTCACGCTGGCGCGCGTTCCGCGTGGCCGGGCGGTGGCGGTCGACGAAGTCGTGCTGCTTCCCGGTGACGACGCCCTGCTTGCCCCGGCATGGGTGCCGTGGAGCGAGCGGCTGCGGCCCGGTGACCTGGGGGTCGGCGACCTGTTGCCGACGCAGGCGGGCGACCCACGCCTGGCTCCGTCATACATCGCTGCGGACGACGAGCAGGTGCCGGACGTCGCCTACGAGCTCGGCCTCGGCCGCATCCGTGTCTTGTCCTTTGAAGGGCGCGTCGACGCGGTCGAGCGTTGGTATGCAGGCGACCACGGCCCCGAGGCCCCGATCGCGCGCGCGGCTCCCGCGTCCTGCGCGACGTGCGGTTTCTTCGTGCCACTGACGGGCGCGCTGCGGCAGGCGTTCGGTGCCTGCGCCAACGAGTTCGCGCCGGACGACGGCAAGGTCGTCTCCGTCGACCACGGTTGCGGTGCGCACTCCGAAGCGGTGGTCGTTCCCGGCGCGCCGGTCGCGTCGCCACCACTGCTCGACGAGTTCCGCATCGACGTCGTCGGCGGCCCGTTGGGTCACGAGCCAGGTTCGGTCACCGACACGGACACGGCCGAACCCTTCGGCCACAGCTGAGCGACTCAGCGTCGTCGATTCTTTATGAAGTGCAGGCCGTAGACGCCCATCGCGACGCCGATTCCGCATGACCACAACCAGTACGTCGCATGGTGGTGCCGCAAGTCGTCGCGGAAGAAAACGACAAGTACGACGAAGGCCACGATCCAAGCGGCAATTCCGACAAGGATGACCGGTCGGTTGTTGGTCTCCAGCGGCTGCGGGTCAGGCTGCCGCTGCATTTTCGGCATGGCGAAACCATAGAGAAACCCTTGTTTCTGGCAGGCTGGCCTTGCCAAATCAGTGATCGGGAGGGCACGCATGTCGTCGACCGCGAGTATCGGCGTGGACCGGTATTTCAAGATCGGTGAGCGGGGGAGCTCAGTCGGTCGAGAGGCTCGGGGCGGTCTCGCGACGTTCTTCACGATGGCTTACATCATCGTGTTGAACCCGATCATCCTGGGCAGTGGTGTCGACAAGTTCGGCCATCACCTCAGCACCGTCCAACTATCGGCGGCGACGGCGTTCGTCGCTGGGGTGATGACGTTCATCATGGGCGCGGGCGGCAATTTGCCGCTGGCCGTCGCGGCGGGCCTCGGTCTCAACAGTGTCGTCGCGTTCCAGATCGCACCGACCATGTCCTGGCCAGATGCGATGGGCCTCGTTGTCATCGAGGGCCTAGGCATCTGCTTCCTCGTTGTCACCGGTCTGCGGCAAGTCATCATGGACGCGATCCCGTTGCCGTTGAAGCAAGCCATCAGTGTCGGCATCGGATTGTTCATTGCATTCATCGGTCTCGTCGATGCGGGCTTCATTGCGACGCCGAATCCTGCTGCCACACCGGTCGGCCTCGGTGGGACCGGCGCCGGCACTCTCGTCGGCTGGCCGGTCGTCGTTTTCGTCGTCGGGTTGCTGCTGACCTTCACTCTGCTGATGCGTCGCGTTCCCGGCGCGATCCTCTTGTCCATCATTGGCGCGACGATCCTTGCCGTGATCATCGAGGCGGTCGCGACGATCCCGTCGTCGAAGAACTCGCCGGGCTGGGGACTGCAAACGCCGAAGTGGCCTGATCACGTCACGTCGACACCGCATCTCGGCCTGATCGGCAAGTTCTCCATCGGTGGCGGATTCGCCGAGGCCGGCGTCATCACGTGCATCGTGTTCATCTTCACGCTGATCCTCAGCGACTTCTTCGACGCGATGGGCACGATCGTCGGCATCTCCAACGAAGCAGGGTTGCTCGACGAGAAGGGCCGCGTGCCCAACATCGGCCGCGTCCTGTTCATCGACGGCGCGGCTGCTGTGGCCGGCGGCGTCGGATCGGTGTCGTCCAATACCGCGTTCATCGAGTCGGCGGCCGGCGTCGGTGAAGGGGCACGCACCGGCCTGGCAAGCATCTTCACTGCGGGCCTGTTCGTGATTGCGCTGTTCTTCACCCCGCTCTATGCGATGGTGCCGGCCGCTGCCGCGACGCCTGCTCTCGTGGCGGTTGGCTTTCTGCTGATGACGCAGGTCAAGGGCATCCCGTGGGACGACTGGGCGATCTCGATCCCGAGCTTCCTCACCATCGTGCTGATGCCGTTCACCTACTCGATCACCAACGGCATCGGCGCGGGCATGATCTCCTACGTCGTGCTCAAGACCGCGCAAGGCAAAGCGCGTGAACCGCACATCCTGCTCTGGGTGATCGCCGCACTGTTCGCGGCATACTTCGCCCTCCACCCGATCAAGCAGGCCCTGGGCGTCGAGTAGTTGTTGAGTGCGACCTTTGCGCTCGTTTCACCGGCCCGAAACGAGCGTGAACGTCGCACTCGACCCGGCTCTAGACGTCGATGACGCGGTGATTGCGCCCGTCGGCCGGCGGCTGGAGGCGACGCGAGCGCCATCGTGATCGCGCGCGAGCGACACCGACCACGAGTACGACGATCCACACGACCGTGCCCGTGAACACCCCGGGCAGGTATGACGGCGCTTCGCGCTCGAACACGTGCCGGCTCGACGAGTCGGTGATGAGTCGGCTCAGCGACGGCGATAGCAGATAGGTGACGACGAACCCGATCGCACCGAAAGCGAACATGCGCCAGGCGCGGTGCAGGCGGCCTCGGCCGCGGCTGGTCAGCAAACCGATGCCGACCGCGATCACCGGCAGCAGCCCGACGACGAGTCCGATCAGATAGTCGGCAGTCCTGTTTCCGCTCGCGATGTCGTTGAGGCGGTGCGCCCACCAGCTGCGGATGCCGCCCGTCGCCGTGATCAGCACAAGCACGCCGATCAGGCCGGTGAGCAGCCAGACTCGCAGCGGGACTCGCATCCCGCGCCCTTGCGGTGATTGATTGGTCGGTGGCAGCGGTTGCGTCACGCCTTCGATGATTGCACTGGAGGCATGTACTTAGCGAGGCTAATGAGTTAGGCTAAGGATCGTGCCGATTGCCACTCGTCCGGAGACCGCCCTCGCGGGCTCGCTCCGGGACGCCGTTGGCCGGCTGGGCCGCCGGATGCGCGCCGAACGCACGCGCTCTGACCTCTCGCTAGGGCAGTGGGCCGCGCTGCGCACGCTCGAGAGCCACGGCCCGATGACACCGAGTGAGCTGGCTGCGCACGAAAAGGTGCAGCCGCCGTCGATGACCCGCGTCATCGCCCGGCTCGAAGAGCACGGCTACGTGACGCGCACGCCCGACCCGTCGGATCGGCGCCAGGTCGTCGTGTCGGCCACCGACGCCGGCCGCGTGCTGCTCGTCGACGACCGCCGCCGCAAGGACAAGTGGCTGTCCCAGCGGTTGACCATGCTGACTACTACCGAGCGTGACGCGCTTGCCGCTGCACTGCCCGTCTTGGAGAAGCTGTCTCGCTCATGAGTTCTAACCCGGGGTTGTTCGCGTCACTACGCGTACGCAACTACCGGCTATTCGCTAGTGGCCAGGTCGTTTCACTCACAGGCACCTGGATGCAGCGCGTCGCACAGGACTGGCTGGTCCTCAACCTCTCGCACAACTCCGGCACCGCGATCGGTCTCACCACCGGGTTGCAGTTCGCCCCGGTGCTGTTGTTCGGCATGTATGGCGGGGTCATCGCTGACCGCTATCCGAAGCGACGAGTTCTCGTGATCACACAGGTCGCGATGGGATTGCTCGCCCTTGCCTTGGGGTTGCTGGACCTCAGCGGCGCGGTCGTTCTCTGGCACGTCTATGTGTTGGCGTTCGCGCTTGGCATCGCGACGGCGATCGACTCACCGGTACGACAAGCATTTGTCACGGAGCTTGTCGGGCCCTCACTCTTGCCCAACGCCGTTGGCCTCAACTCGGCAACGTTCAACACGGCGCGGGTGCTGGGTCCCGCAGTCGCGGGCATCTTGATCGCGACGTCTGGCACGGCCGACGTCTTCCTCATCAACGCCGGGTCCTTTGTTGCAGTGCTGGCCGGGCTGTTCATGATGCGCGACTCCGAGCTCTACGTCGGCAAGCCGACCGCACGGCGAAAGGGCGCCGTACGCGAAGGGCTTGCCTATGTCCGGGGCCGCCCAGAACTCGTCGCGATCACGTGTCTGGTCGGCGTCATCGGGACGCTGGGATTCAACTTCCAGCTGACGTCCGCGCTCATGATCCGGAACACCTTCCATCACGGCGCCGGCGCCTACGGTGTCATCTCCGCGGTCTATGCATTCGGGTCGCTGCTCGGTGCGCTCGCGGCGGCGCGACGCGGTCGCGCCATGCGTCGCCGGATGGTGTTCGCGGCAGCAGCGGCATACGGGGTGATCGAGATCCTGGCCGGGCTCATGCCGACGTACTGGACGTTCTTCGCGATTCTCATTCCGTTCGGGTTCGCGACGCTCACGTTCTCGACGGCGGCGAACACTACCGTGCAGCTGTCGGCAGCGCCGTCGATGCGCGGACGGGTGATGGCGCTGTATCTCATCGTCTTCATGGGCGGAACCCCGATCGGGAGCCCACTGATCGGTTGGATCGCCGAGGTCGCGGGCCCGCGCTGGTCGTTGATCACCGGCGGCGTCGCGTCCGCAGTCGCCGCTGTGCTGGCTGCGCTCTACCTCGCCCGGCGTGAACAGCTCACGGTGGAGCCGCATCTCTTGCGCCGCCGGCCGCACGTGCACGTGCGCCAGCTCGAACCGGTCGAGGAACAAGTACTTGCGGGTTAACTGCCTCGCGGGCTAACTGTCGTCGACGCGTGGTTGGCTGCCTATATGCAGCCTGCCGAGATGCTTGCCCAGCTTGCCGCGGACGGCCGCGCGCTTCGCGATGCGGCCACTGATCTCGACGCCGCGGTGCCACCCTGTCCTGGTTGGACGGTGCGTGATGCGGTCGAGCACACCGCGATGGTTTACGCGCACAAGTCCCATGTCCTCGAGACGGATGCGTTCGAAGAAGGGGAGTGGCCGCCGCCGGGTCTGACGTATGACGACGTCATCGACTTCTACGACGAGCAGCTGCACCGCTTGATCGAGAACCTCCGGACACGTGATCCGAAAGCGCGGGCGGGCACTTGGTATGAGCCGGACCAAACCGTCGGGTTCTGGGTCAGACGAATGATGCAAGAGACCGTCATTCATCGTGCCGACGTCGAGTCCGCGAGCGGCCCGCCGTCGCGCGTCGATGACGCGGTGGCGATCGACGGCATCGACGAGGTGATCGAGCGCTTCCTTTGCTTCGACACATGGGGTTATCCGAAGGATGTCGGATCAGGGCAGCGCATCACCGTTGTCGCCGGCGATGGGGTATGGACGGTAACGCTGGCACCTGAGAAAGCGACATCGGAGCGCGGTGACGATGCCGCTGCTGACGCACGGATATCGGGCTCACCCAGTGATGTACTGCTCGCGTTGTGGAACCGACTCCCGTATGACGCCGTACGCACCGAAGGCGACGCGTCCGCGCTTGCTGCTATGCGAACAGCGCTTGCCGCAACGACACAGTGAGGCTCTTCGCAGCGATCGATCTGCCGACGGAGATCACTGCGTCACTAACGAAAGTCGTCCCGGCTGACGACAGAATGCGTCTCGTCCCCGCCGCACAGTGGCATGTGACGCTGGCGTTCTACGGCGAGGTGGACGAACCGCGTGCGGACAAGCTGCGCGAGGTACTCGAGCGCGCCGCGCTACGCAGTCGGCCCTTTCGGCTGCGGCTGGCCGGCGCCGGCACCTTTCCCAAACAGGCAGCGAAAGCGCGGGTGCTCTGGATCGGCTTGGACGGCGAAGTGGAAGAGCTGCGTCGCCTGGCCGACCGGTGCGCAGGTGCCGGCCGTCGGTCACGGATCGCGATGGAAGACCGAGCATTTCGAGCGCATCTCACTCTCGGCCGGTCGCGACGCGAGCCCGTCGACGCCAGCCACCTGCTCGCTGCTTTGTCGTCGTACTCCAGTCAATGGTGGAACGTCACGACGATGCGACTAGTCCGTAGCCATCTCGGCAGCGAGGTGCGGCACGAGACGCTTGACGAGTACGAGCTAGGCGCGGAATCGGGCAAATCCGACAACGTCGAATGACAGCGGCAAACCATTTCAAAATGATCATTTACGGAATACACTCCGTTACGCAACGACAAGGCAGAGTGACCGGGCTCGCTTGTCGGTAGCCAAACCGAGGCAGAGTGGCCGGGCTCGCTTGGCTCCTCGTCAGGGGGCAGCCATGAGAGCGAGAAGTCGATCGCTCCTGAGGCTGCTGGTCGTCGTGGCGGTCGTCGAGATCGTGCTTGCTGCCATCACCGGCGTCGGAACCGCCGAAGAGCTCGCGGACGGCAAGCGCAGTCCTGCGTTGGTCATGGCCGCGGCCGGTGCACTGTGGTTGGTGGTGCTGCTCCTCGTCGTCGCACGGCTCGTGGCACGTTTGCGCCTGATGGGCGACGAGATTGCGACGCTGACGCTCACGGGTTCGGACTGGTACTGGGAGTCCGATGCTGACCTGGTCCTCACCTACAGCAGTGTCAGCGTGCGGGAGCTGTTGGGTTACGAGCCGCAGGAGCTCGTTGGCCGCTCGACGTTCGACTTTCTGCACGAGTCCGATGCTGCCGAGATGCACACGTTGCTTCATGAGGCGCGCACTCGCGCGTCGGGGTGGGACACGGGACAAACGCGTTGGCGGCGTGCTGACGGCGCGGTCGTCGAGCTCGCCGGACGAGCGATCCCGGTGCTGGACCGGCACGGCGGGGTCGTGGGCTTTCGCGGATCGCGACGAGCGACCGTCGAGAACGGCGGTGGCGTACGCTTCGCCGACGTCGTGCGCGACCGCGTCCGTGCCGCGGTGCGTGATGGCGCGATCGACATGGCGCTGCAGCCGATCATCACGATGGCGACGGGACGCCTGGCTGGCGTCGAGGCGCTCGCACGGTTCAGGGATGGACGAGGACCAGACGTGTGGTTCGGCGAGGCGCGTCAAGCGGGGTGCGACCTCGAGCTGGAGTTGCTGGCCGCGCGCCGCGCGCTGTCGCTGATCGGTGAACTCGATGACGATGCCTATCTCTCGATCAACGCCTCGCCCACACTGATCGAGGACCCGGGCTTCGACGAGATGCTGCGCGAAGTTGACGTCTCCCGGCTCGTCATCGAGATCACCGAGCACGTCGCGGTCGGTCGTTATGACACTCTCGACGTTGCGCTCGCGCCGCATCGCCAACGCGGACTGCGGGTTGCTGTCGACGACACCGGCGCCGGCTACGCGTCGTTCAACCATGTGCTGCAACTGCGGCCGGAGATCATCAAGATTGACCGTGGCGTGGTGGCACGCACAGCTAAGGACGCCGCGGCGCGTGCGCTCGTCACCGCTGTCGTTCGGCTTGCGCAGGAGCTTGACGCGTCGGTGGTGGGAGAGGGCATCGAGTCGCGCCTCGAGTTCCATACGCTGCACGTACTCGGGCTCACCTGTGGCCAGGGCTACTACCTTGCGCGACCGACGACCGACCCAGTGGCGTGGACAAGTTGGCCCGCCCACGACTGGCACGCCGCCCCCTCAGCTGTCACCGCCTGAACCTTGGGAGGGCGCAGGCGCGAGGATGAGGCGTGGCGGATGACACGAGATCGATGCGTGAGCGGATGCTGGCGGGCGACCTCTACATCGCGGATGACCCGGAGCTTGCACGTGACAGTCAGCGGGCGATGGCGCTCATCGAGGCGTTCAACCAGTCACCGGCGTCCGACGGCGCGGAGCGGCGACGGTTGCTGACGGAGCTGTTCGGCGCGTACGGCGAGGGCAGCGAGATACGCCCACCGCTGTACTGCGACTACGGTTACCAGACGCGCGTGGGCGCACGCACGTTCGCTAATTTCGGGCTGGTCATCCTCGACGTCGCAAGCGTGACGATCGGTGATGACGTGCAAATCGGTCCCTACGTCCAGCTGCTGACTGCCGGCCATCCGGTCGAGGCCGACGCGCGACGCGACAAGTGGGAGTACGCGCAACCGATCACCATTGAGAACAACGTCTGGCTCGGTGGCGGCGTCATCGTCGGCCCTGGCGTGACCATTGGCGAGAACACCGTTGTCGGCGCGGGGTCGGTGGTGACCCGTGACCTGCCGGCGAACGTCGTCGCTGTCGGGTCGCCCGCCAGAGTGACGCGTGCCGTGCACTCTTAGGACGTGACGGGGATGTTGTATTGCGCGCTGTATGTCGTCAACTCGTGCGCGCCGACATTCACGTAGCGCCACTGATAGAGCCGCGTCTTGTCGAGCGTGATCGTTGTCTTGGCATGGCCCGTGCTGTCGGTCGTCACGCGCGAGAGCCGGGACCACGAAGCCTTCTGAGTACGAGCCGTCCAGAGCTCGACCTGCCGCTGGGTGAGCGGTGCACCGCGGTAGACGTCTTTCAAGACAGCGGAAATCGCGCAATGGCTGCCGGCGGTGTAGTGCCCGCACCGATAACCGAAGGTCAGCTTCGTCCCGTGCCGCACTTCGGAGACGGGCGCCGAGTATGTCGGCTCAGGGGTCGTGCCGATGTAGTCGTACACCGCGACCACATAGGTCTTCGCGGGGTAGAACGGGATCGGGCCGCTCGAGGTGTATGGCGCTGCCACGACGACCCGGCTCTCACAATTGTCAGGAGTCGCAGGCACAGAGCTCCCACGCTGCAAGCAGGTGACAACCCCATCCGCACTGGGGTCAGCCCCAGTCCACGACACATTGACCGTGACAACGCCATGGTTATCAATCAACGGCGCAACGTGAATACTCCCAACAGCCCCAGGCGCAGCGGCCGCCCCAACAGGCACGCCTCCCAGACCACCGCCAACAAGCGCGACAGCAATAACGGCGACAAGGCGAAGACCCACGTTTCACTTATAAGGCTTTTCAAGCCCGGGCGAGGCCCGTTCTCCGAATCCTGAGCGAGGTGCTGCCCGTCAAGCACTAGGCGGGCGAGCGAAGCGAGTTCGCCGTGGCGCCGACCGGCAGCACCGAGCGATCACCAGGCGTAGTCCTCCGGCGCGGTCTTGTGGCCGGGCCAGATCTCGTCGAGTCGGGCGAGGGTTTTGTCGTCGAGCGTGATCTCGAGCGCCTGCAAGGCGTCGTCGACCTGCTCGATCGTGCGCGGCCCGATGATCGGTCCGGTCACGCCGTCCTGTGCGAGCAGCCAGGCCAGCGCGACATGCGCCGGCTCATGGCCGATTTCCGCGCACAGGTCTTCGTAGTCCTGCACCTGGTCGCGATGGGCCTCGAGGTAGTCCTTCGCTCGGCCCTCGGCCCGCCGTCCGCCGCTCTCCGCTTCTTTGCGCAGCACGCCGCCGAGCAGTCCGCCGTGGAGCGGGCTCCACGGGATGACGCCGAGTCCGTAGTGCTTCGCGGCCGGCAGCACTTCCAGCTCGATGGCACGCGCCGCGAGGTTGTAGAGCGATTGCTCGCTCACGAGTCCGAAGAAGTTGCGCCGTGTCGCTGCTTCCTGCGCAGCGGCGAGGTGCCAACCGGCGAAGTTGCTGCTGCCGGCATACAGAATTTTGCCTTGCGTCCGCAGTGTTTCCATCGCCTCCCAGATCTCGTCCCAAGGCGTCTCGCGGTCAACGTGATGCATCTGGTAGAGGTCGATGTAGTCGGTCCGCAGCCGCTTGAGCGAGCCGTCGCACGCAAGTCGGATGTTGCGTGCCGACAGGAACGTGTCGTTGGGCCAGTCGCTCATCGAGCCATAGAGCTTGGTGGCGATGACGACCTTCTCGCGCCGTCCGCCGCCTTGGGCGAACCAGCGGCCGATGATCTGCTCGGTGATGCCTTCGCCTTGTTTCCAGCCATAGACGTTGGCAGTGTCGAAGAAGTTGATGCCGTGCTCGATGGCACGATCCATGATGCGGTGCGAGTCCGGCTCTTCAGTCTTCGGACCGAAGTTCATCGTGCCGAGCACAAGACGTGAGACGCGAAGCCCGGTGCGGCCAAGGTGGATGTATTCCATATGTCCGACGCTAACGCGCCGCCGCGATCAGCGTGCAGCGGCCCGGTGCCGGTAGTAGTCGCGCCAGATCAGTCTGTGCACCGGGATCCAGCGCGGGATGGAGCGGATGCCGGGGATGAACGGGACGAGGATGAACCCGAGGGTCAGCAGCATCATCAGACCCCAGACGAGCGCGTCGGCATTTCCTGATGTCGAGAACGGCTTGACCTGGTACCAGAACGTGTAGAGCCACAGCCATGCTTGACCCGGGTAGTTGCCGGTCTCGTTCATCATTCCCCACTGATCACCGCCAAGGTGTTGAGCGCGCGCTTGATCCTCGAGATAAGCGCCATCGGCGATGAACAACAAGGGCTTCGTGTAGTCCGTCGCAAAGAAGTGTCCTTGCGACAGCAGCTGGCCGTCGAGCCCGCCCGACTGCGCCACACGCAGCAGTGCCGACAGCATCACTGGCACAGGACCGTAACTGCCCGCTGCAACCTTCGCTGGATCGTTGTCGGGCGCCTTTTGCAGAGCGGCGTCGTACGCCGACGCCCATCCCAACTGCTGGGCTGGCGTCGCACTACGCCACTGCACTAGCGCCGTAGCGAGCGCTGCATCACCGGCGACCTGCGAGAGCGGTCGAATGACGAAGTCTGTCGCGGAGTCGATCGGATGTGTGACACCGAGCCAGTTCTGCGGCGCGAACGGTCCAATTTTCTGCGCCGCTGAGCGGTCGTGCGTATAGGGCGCACCGTAGGTCGCGGTCCCGCTCGTGCCGTCGAGCTCTGTTGCGGCGGTTGCGACGAAATCGTTCGGTGCCGCGCTGCTCCAGCGCGAAATATCGATCTGCTTCTCATCGGGCGAGGAGAAGATCGCGGCCAGACCAACGGTCAGTACGGCGACAACTAGCAGCGCGATCACGAACTCTTTGACGAGGTCGTATTCCCGGTATCGGCCCGCCCACTTCTGCTCGGCAGTTTGTTGTGCGGTGACGGGCACCGCGGTCGCTGTCATTGCCCCTGCTCAGGGATGAGGTCGACCGGGTCGACGTCAATCGGCGGTACGACGCCGCGGCGCCGCACTTGCAGGATGTGAACGACGATGACGAGGCCGACAACAAGCGGCAACAGCACGATGTGCCACATCAGCATTTGGCCGAAGTTCGTGACGTTGAACACCGCACCGACGCCGACGGAGTTGAGCCCGTCCTTGGCTTGCGTGCTTATCCACTGCGAGTCAAAGTTGGTCTGCACGAGATAGCCCGTGAACGCCGTACCGATTGATCCGACAAAGCACAGCGATCCGGTGATCCATGTCATCGCTCGCCGGCCACGCCAGGCGGCCATCCAGAACTTGCCCCAGAGGTGAATGACCATGAAGGCCATGAACAGCTCGACGCTCCACAGATGCAGGCTGTTGAAGAAGTGCCCGGCGGTTGACGTGTGCCACCACTGCGGTCCCTCGATCGCGAGGACGCCGCCCGACGCGAGCACGACCAGGAACGCCGCGAGGGTGAGCACGCCGAAGACGTAGATCCATGACGCGACATAGATCGGCTGCTTGTCCGGGAGCAGTTGCTCGGGCGGGAACGACCTGACGGCTCGATCTCGAACGATCCCGGTCCAGGACCTCGGTGCGGCCGGCGCCGTCATTTGCGGCCACCGCCTCTTGGGAACGGCAGCAGGATCGCGGCCAGGAAGATCACGATCATGAGGCCGATCACCACGAGGTTGGCCAGCGAGATCTGGATAACACCCCAATGGACGTAGTGCCCGGGGTGGTTCAGGTTGACCGGCGCTGCGAGCGCGGTAGCCAAGATGCTCATGTTCGCGACGGTCCGCCGCGGGGCTTCCGTTTGACAGGGCCATTGGTCCTGAGTTTCGCAAGCCGAAGGGCCGCCCCGATTGCTCGGAGCGGCCCTCGTGCTGGGTGCTGGGTCTGGGTCTGTGGATCAGCCCTGGCCGGTGTGGTTGCCCTGGTCGTGCGGGACGGTCACCGTGACCGTCGCGGTGCCCATCTGGCCCATCGGGTTCGCCTCGCTGGGGTTGCCCATGTCAACCTCCATGCTGTGCGAGCAGGTAACCGTGATCGAGTAGATACGGCTGCCATCCTTGCCGGAGCGCTCTGACCGAACCTGCGGGGTGGTGGTCGCAGTGCCCGGGTCTGAAGCGGTTCCCGGCGCACCCGGGGTGAAGTCGGTCGCCGTGTTACCGGAGCCGTTGTCCTCGACACCGTCGGTCATCTGGTTGTGCGTGCCCATTGGAGCCGCAACCGTGAGGGTCTGGCTGCCGTCGCCGTCGCTGTCCGAGTAGTTGACCGTGATCGGCACGAACTTGTGGTTCGGCGGCCAGATCGTTGTCGGCGACCAGGTGACGTCGCCATCAAGGTTGTTGCCGTTCGCGTCTACGCACTTCGTCTGCCCCTGGCCGCCTGACTGGTGACCCTGGTCCGCGAGAGAGGGGATGGCGAAAGCGACGGCCACGACGGCGGCCGCACCAAAGGCGGTGCGCTTGCTGAGGTGCATCGGTCCTCCGAAGAACTGGGGACGTCGCCCTGCTCTGGACGACGTGCTCATCGGAGAAGTTCGCCGCGATTGGCGGCGCTCCTCCTCCGAACGGACTACCGATGTATGGCCCGAAAGGGTTACACCCAAATTCGGGCAAATCAGACAAGATGGAAACGGGAGACGCGGTCTCAGAGCTTGTCGACGATCCAGTCGATGCAGCCGGTAAGCGCTTCGACGTCGTCCGGATCGACCGCCGGGAACATCGCGACACGAAGTTGATTGCGCCCGAGCTTTCGGTACGGCTCGGTGTCGACGATGCCGTTGGCCCGTAGGACCTTGGCGATCGCGGCGGCGTCGATGCTTTCGTCGAAGTCGATCGTCCCGACGACATACGAACGCTTGTCCGTGTCGGCCACGAACGGCGACGCGAACGACGACTTGTCGGCCCAGGTGTAAAGCCGGCCGCTCGACTCCGCCGTGCGGCCGACTGCCCAGTCGAGCCCGCCCTGCGCGTTCATCCAGTCGATCTGGTCGGCGAGCATGAACAGCGTCGCCAGCGCCGGCGTGTTGTAGGTCTGGTCCAGCCGCGACTGCTCGATCGCCGTGTGCAGGTCGAGGAACGCGGGCACCCAACGCCCCCCGGCGTGGATCCGCTCGACGCGGGCAACGGCGGCAGGGGAGAGGACCGCGAGCCAGAGGCCGCCGTCGCTCGCGAACGCCTTCTGCGGCGCGAAGTAGTACGCGTCCGTTTGAGCGATGTCGACGGGCAATCCGCCAGCGCCGCTCGTCGCGTCGATGAGCACCAGCGCGTCACCGATTCCCTCGGGGCGAACGACACGCGCCATGACGCCGGTCGAAGTCTCGTTGTGGGGCCAGCAGTAGGCGTCGACACCGTCCTCGGCGCGCGCGATGGCAGCATCACCCGGATCGGCCTTGATGACCGTCGGCTCGCCGAGGTGCGGCGCGGCCTGGGCGGCCTGCGCGAACTTCGCCGAAAACTCACCGAATGACAGGTGCTGCGACTTCTGCTCGATCAAGCAGAACGTGGCGATGTCCCAGAACGCTGTCGCGCCGCCGTTGCCGAGCACGACCTCGTAGCCGTCGGGCAGGCCGAAGAGTGTCGCCAACCCTTCGCGGACCCGTCGTACGACGCTCTTCACCCCGGCTTGCCGGTGTGAGGTGCCGAGGTATGACGAAGTCGTCGCGGCTAGCGCCGCGAGCTGCTCCGGACGAACCTTCGACGGCCCGGAGCCGAACCGCCCATCGCGCGGTCGCAGCTCAGCCGGGATCAGGAGATCGACGGAAGTCACGTCTTGCAGTGTATTTAGCCTCGCGAGCGGTTTGCGCTAGCAAACCGGGCGCGATGTCTAGACCTTCGGGATCTGGTTGAACCCCTGGACCTCTTCGACCTTGCGGCTCGGCGGGCCGACGTACTTGGCTGATGGCCGGATCAGTCGCCCGGTGCGCTTCTGCTCGAGGACGTGCGCGCTCCAGCCGGCGACGCGTGCGCACGCGAACATCGATGTGAACATGTGCGAAGGGACCTCGGCGAAGTCGAGGACAACGGCAGACCAGAACTCGACGTTGGTCGCAAGCACCCGGTCCGGATATCGCTCGCGCAACTCCTCGAGTGCGGCGTTCTCGAGCGCCTCGGCAACCTCGACCCGACGCGAGCCGAGCTCCTTGGCGGTACGACGCAGTACGCGCGCACGCGGGTCCTCGGCGCGATAGACACGGTGACCGAAGCCCATCAACCGCTGCTTCGAGTCGAGCAACCGCTTCACGTATGTGCGCGCATCACCCTCCTGCTCGACCTCGTCGAGCATCTTCAGCACGCGTGACGGCGCGCCACCGTGCAGCGGGCCGGACAGCGCGCCGATCGCGCCGGACAGGCACGCCGCCACGTCGGCGCCTGTCGACGCAATGACGCGCGCGGTGAAGGTCGACGCGTTCATGCCGTGCTCGGCTGCGGAGACGAAGTAAGCGTCGACCGCCTTGACGTGCGCCGGGTCGGGCTCACCGCGCCAGCGGACCATGAACCGCTCGACAATCGTCTCGGACTCGTCGATGCGCTTCTGCGGGACCATCGGCTGCCCGAGACCGCGAGCCGCCTGAGCGACGAACGACATCGCCGTCACGGAGCAGCGGGCCAGGTCGTCGCGAGCCTGCTGGTCGTCGATGTCGAGCAGCTGCTCGAGGCCCCAGGCGGGAGCGAGCGTGGCGAGGGCGCTCTGGACGTCGACGCGGATGTCGCCGGAATGCACCGGGACGGGGAACGGCTCCGCCGGCGGCAGGCCCGGCGCGAATCTCCCGTCGACCAGCAGCCCCCAGACGTTGCCGTAGGAGACGCGGCCGACCAGGTCTTCGATGTCGACCCCGCGGTAGCGAAGGGCCGACCCCTCGCGGTCGGGCTCGGCGATGTCGGTTTCGAAGGCGACGACGCCTTCCAGGCCAGGCTTGAAGACGGTTTCGTCGGCCATGAGAGCTCCTTGTGGGCGCACGACGATCTGGGTGTGATCGTTAACGCCAATTGTCGCCTGACGCACAGGTGCCGCTAGAGGGAGCACCCGTGAAATTCCGGGAATTGGTGGCACCTGAGAAATTGGAGGCATGGACCCCCACGACCTGGCCGGGCTACGGCGTGCTCACGAAGCGGCCGGTCTCGATGAGTCCCAACTGCCACCGGAGCCCCTCACCCTGATCCAGGACTGGCTGGCCGCCGCCACCGAGGCCGGGCTCCCCGAGCCGAATGCGATGGTCGTGGCGAGCGTCGACGGTGACGGCGCGCCGAGCAGCCGCCTCGTGCTGTGCAAGGGCATCGATGAGCGGGGTCTCGTCTTCTTCACCAACTACGAGTCACGTAAAGGCCGGGAGCTCGACGCCAACGCCGGCGTGAGCCTGCTGTTCCCCTGGCACTCGGTCGGGCGGCAGGTGCGCGTCGAAGGCCGGGCGGAACGGGTCTCCGCGGCCGAGTCCGACGACTACTTCAGCACCCGGCCGCGCGGTGCTCAGCTGTCCGCGTGGGCGAGCCGGCAGTCGGACGTCATACCGTCTCGCGCCGTACTCGAGGACCGGATTGCCGAGCTCAACGCTCGGTACGCCGACGAGGTGCCGCGGCCTCCGCACTGGGGTGGATTCCGGGTCGTCCCGTCGACCGTCGAGTTCTGGCAGAGCCGCCCGGACCGGCTGCATGACCGGCTGGTCTATCGCCGCGGCGACGACGCCTGGTCGGTCGCGCGGTTGCAGCCGTGACCGAACCTCTGACTCATGCGTCTGAGGAGGTCGCCGAACAACCGTTGCAGCCGCGGCGCGGGATCCTTGCTGACACCACGCCGTTGCGTGAGAACCCGAACTATCGGCGGTGGTGGTTCGGCTACACGCTGTCGTTCACCGGTACGCAGCTGACACAGTTCGCCATTCCGTTTCAGGTCTACCAACTCACGCATTCCTCGCTTGCCGTCGGCGCGCTTGGAGTTGTCGTTCTTGTCCCGCTGGTGACGATGGGTCTGTTCGGCGGTGCGATCGCGGATGCGACCGATCGCCGCCGGCTCACGCTGATAACGAGCAGCGGACTGCTCGTCTTGTCGTCGTTGCTGACGCTGCAGGCAGTGCTCGATCTGCGGCAGGTCTGGGTGCTTTATGCCATTGCCGCCATGCAGGGCGCGTTCTCCGCAGTCGACTCGTCGGCGCGGGGCGCGATCCTGCCGCGCCTCGTCCGCCGCGAGCTCATGCCCGCCGCCAATGCGCTGGGTCAGCTCGGGTTCAACAGCGGGCTGACGGCCGGGCCGCTGCTCGGCGGACTCCTGGTCGCCACCGTCGGTTTCGGCTGGACCTACGGGCTGGATGCGCTGTCGTTCGCTGCGGTCCTCTACGGCATCTGGCGGCTGCCCGCGATGCCACCGCCCGAGGGTGCAAGCCGGGCCGGTGTCGCCTCGGTTCTCGAGGGCTTGCGCTTTCTCGGGCCGCGCAAGAACCTGCTGATGACGTTCCTCGTCGACATCAACGCGATGGTCTTCGGGATGCCGCGGGCGCTGTTCCCCGCGATCGGCACGACCTGGTTCCACGGCGGCGCCGGGACCGTCGGTCTCCTCGCAGCCGCCCCCTCGGTCGGCGCACTGGTTGGCGCCACGTTCTCCGGTTGGGCGGGGCGGATTCACCGGCAGGGCCGGGCGGTTCTGGTCGCGGTTGTCGTCTGGGGCGCCTCGATCGCGTTGTTCGGGTTCACCCGGGTGCTGTGGCTCGGGCTGCTCCTGCTTGCCATCGCCGGCGGCGCTGACATGGTCAGCGCGATCTTCCGCAACACGATCCTGCAGGTGGCGACTCCGGACGCATTGCGTGGCCGCCTGCAAGGCGTGTTCATCGTCGTCGTCACGGGCGGCCCGCGTCTCGGCGACTTCGAAGCCGGGTCCGTCGCGACCGCGTTCGGCACCCAGGTTTCGGTGGTGTCCGGAGGCGTTGCCTGCATCGCCGGCGTCGCCCTGCTGGCCGCGGCGTACCCGTCTTTCGCCCGCTATGACGGACGCGATCCGACCCCCTGAGAGAATGGTTGTTATGGGTGACTATGAGATCCGGTACGGCGGCCAGGAGTTGTCTCTCGAGGTGGTCGACGGAACCGAAGAGCCGTATGGGCTCGACATCAGCAAGCTCTTGGCGACGACCGGTCGGGTCACCTTCGACGTCGGCTTCGGCAACACGGCCTCGTGCGAGTCGGCGATCACCTACATCGACGGCGACAAGGGCATCCTGCGCTACCGGGGCTACCCGATCGAGCAGCTCGCCGAGTCGTCGACGTTCCTGGAGACGTCATACCTCTTGATCTACGGCGAGCTGCCGACCAAGGAGCAGCTGGCGAAGTTTGACGACTCCGTCCGCAAGCACACGCTGTTGCACGAGGAGTTCAAGGGCTTCTTCTCCGGTTTCCCGCGCGACGCGCACCCGATGCCGGTGCTGTCCTCGGCGGTGAGCGCGCTGTCGACCTTCTACCAGGACTCCCTCGAACCCTTTGACCCGGAACACGTCGAGCAGTCGACGATCCGGCTGCTGGCCAAGCTGCCGACGATCGCGGCCTATGCCTACAAGAAGTCTGTGGGTCAGCCGTTCCTCTACCCGGACAACTCGCTCGGCTACGTCGAGAACTTCCTGCGTATGACGTTCGGCGTTCCCGCGCAGCCTTACGAGATCGACCCGGTCATGGCCAAGGTCCTCGACATGCTGTTCATCCTGCACGCCGACCACGAGCAGAACTGCTCGACGTCGACGGTGCGACTCGTCGGGTCGGCGCATGCGAACTTGTTCACGTCGATCTCGGCGGGGGTCAACGCGTTGTTCGGTCCACTGCATGGCGGCGCCAACCAGGCGGTGCTGGAGATGTTGCAGGAGATCCGCGACTCCGGTGGCGACATCCCGGCGTTCGTGTCACGCGTGAAGAACAAGGAGCCGGGCGTCAAGCTCATGGGCTTCGGCCACCGTGTCTACAAGAATTACGACCCGCGCGCGGCAATCGTGAAGAAGGCGGCGGCGGACATCCTCAACCGGATGAACAAGCCCGACCCGCTGCTCGACCTCGCGATGCAGCTCGAAGAGGTCGCGCTTGCCGATGACTACTTCGTCGAGCGCAAGCTCTATCCGAACGTCGACTTCTACACCGGCGTGATCTACAAGGCGATGGGCTTCCCGACGCGCATGTTCACGGTGTTGTTCGCGCTCGGACGGCTTCCCGGCTGGATCGCGCAGTGGCGCGAGATGATGACCGACCCGACAACCCGCATCGGCCGCCCCCGCCAGATCTACACCGGCGCAAAAGAACGCGAGTACGCCCCCATCGCCGGCCGCTGACGGTTGAGTGTGACGCTTCGCGTCTTATGACGCCCGCGGCTATAAGCCGCGGATAGTCCCAGTCAACCGTCGCGGTGCTGTCAGAGAACCGTCAACGTTCCTTTCATGCCGGGGTGGAGAGTGCAGTAGAAGCTGTAGGTGCCGGCTTTGAGGTTCTGTACGCCGAGGACGTCTTCGGTTTGTCCGAGGCCCTGGAGCTTTGAGTAGAACAGCGGGCACTGTTTCTTCTTGAACTGCTTGCACCACGACGGCTGTTTGTTCTTCGGCCCGGTGAACGCTTTGTGGTCGGCGTTGACGTCCTGGACGACGTTGTGCCGGACGATGTCGAAGTTCGCGTACTGCAACGTCCCGCCCGCGGTCATGACGAGCTGCGGCGTCAGATAGCCGTACTCCTGCGCCTCCGGGCCGGACACCACCGAGACGCCGGTGCCGGAGCTGTTGTTCGCCGCCGCGCGCTCATCCGTAGCGGAACCGCCGATGGCCGGCCGGTAGGCGACGATCGAGCCGTTGGGCAGACCTGTCATTCCGATCGCGGCGTAGACCGTGTTGCGCGCGATGCTCACGCCGCCCCAGCTGGCCGCGAGGTCTCCCGCTGCCACATCGGCACCCATCGGGTGGTGCAGCAACAACGTGCCGGTGGCTGCGTCATACGCGTCGAGGAAGCCAGTGAGCCCGACTGTGTAGACGACGCCGTTTGCCTCTGACACCGGGTTGCCCCAGTGTGCGCCGTCGCCGACCGGCGACAGCCATTGCGGCAAGCCACTTGCGCGGTCGAGCGACCAGACGTATCCGCCGACGGTGACCGGGCCGTAGATGCGCTTGCCGTCATACGCGGTCGAGCCGACGATGCCGCCGACTGAGCTGGGCGGACCGACGGGCGTATGCCATATGCCCTTCATCGTCGCTGCGTTGACGAGGTGGTAGTAGCCCGACTTCTGTCCCGCACCGACCAGAAGCTGCCCGTTCGGCCCGTGAATCAGGTTGGGCGAGGCACCGAAGTCGAGATCGAGCTGCCCGCAGGAGCCGAAGCCCTGCGGATAGTACGGCGCCGGGTTGCCGGGAATGTCAACGCACGGAGCGGTCCGCGTGTAGGTCTGATACTCCTCGGGCGTGCCGTCGTAAACGCCGACGATGTCGCCGAAATGCTTGCTGTGCCGGTCGACGTCGATCTTGAGGATCGAGTCCGCGTGCTTGTTGAACTCGTCGGGGTGGAAGGGATTGCCGGTCCCGACATAGAGCGTGTGCGAAGCCAGATCGACTGCCGGCGTGGACCAGACCGTTGCGCCGCCCTGCTTCGCGTTCTGGGCGGGCCGCTGCACGGTGTAGACCTTCTTGATGATGCGACCCGCGTCCGGTCCGCGCGTCTCGATCAGCACGTAGGCGCCCTGAAACGCGTAGCGCTCGTTCTCGTCGGCGAGCTCTGCGGACCCGCCCGAGACGCCTTCGAAGAGCACGCCGTCGACAACGACCGGGCTGCCGTAGGCGTCGGCGCCGTTCTGCTTGTCGGTGATGGTCTTCCAGTTGACCTTGCCGGACTTCTCGTTCAGGGAGGCGACATACGGCTTGCCCGTGTTGCCGACCGCGACGAACACCTGGCCGTCACCGACGAACGGCGAGCTCGTGATCTCGGCGCCGTTCTTGTCGAGCTGTGTCGCCCACACCTTCTGACCGGTGTCGGCATTGACCGCGAACACCCAGCCGCTTGTCGACGCCATGAACAGGCAGCCGTCAGCGATGACCGGCGTGCCGGTGAAGTCGCCGTCGCCGCCCGCCTGGCTCGCCGACACGGAGAACGCCTTGGTCAGCGTCGCGGCCTGCACCGGCCCGATGGTCTTCTCGGCCGGCTGTGACCGGGTGTTGGCGAAGTCGTGGCCATACATCGGCCAGTCGCCTCCGGCGTGCTTTGCAGGCGCGCAGTGCCCGGCCGCGGCATTGGCAACGACGCCACCCACGTTGGCCAGGACCAGACCGGACGGTACGACGAGCGCCGTCGCCGCGATTGCGACGACGGTACGACGCGGCCTCACGAGAAGACCTGGACCTTGCTGAAGTGGATCGTCCCCGCGTCAGCGTTCGGGCACGCGCTGGACTGCTGGAGCCCGAACTCGATCGTGAGCGGTCCCTTGGGCTGGCCGCCGTCCGGCTTCAATGTGGCCTCGCCGGAACCGGTGACGAAGCCACGCAGCTGCGTTGTCCCGAACCAGTCGCCGGCGGCGTCGTGCAACCCGACCATGACGAAGGTGAAGTCGTCGACGGCCGCAGTGTCGTAGGAGATCACGATCTTCTTGACCGGGCCCTGCACCGGCACCAGCAGCTTCGCGTAAGGCGCGCCCTTGGTGCAGTTGATGACTCCGGGGATCGGGTAGACCCGGCCGACGGTGACCGTGCCGGACCCGTCAGCCGAGTGATAGCTGAACGAGTCACCGCCCGACGGACCGATCTTGAACGGTGCTGCATATGTCTTGACCTTCGCGGCGTCGGCCGGGCCGGCGGTCGTGAGAACGCCGGCGGTAGCGGCGGCCGCGACAAGCGCCACCAGGGTTCGCATCGTCGCCCCCTTCACGGCAGGAACGGAGCGTTGGGCCACGTGCTGGCGAGGACTTGTTCGGGTGTTCGGCCCGCCGGCATCCGGTTGGTCGCGAACGGACGCATCTCCCTCGGCGTAGCCGGGTTGATCAGGTAGCCATCGCGCATCTTCTGTACGGCGTCACAGCTGATGGCCTTCATGTGGTGGTCGGGATCGACCTTGTAGACAACAGCTGCGTTGCGCCCGAAGATCCGGTTGCGAATCGTCCGCTCCGGATGCGCGGTGTGGTCCGTCGGCCAGTCCGCGACGGCGGGGTGCGCGTGCTTGTAGCTGCTCGCAGCCAGTGCGTTGATGCGCGGGTCCCAAGCGTCGCCGTCGAGGCCGTGAGGGAGGTTGTAGAACTCCTTGGCCTTGTCGGTGAACTGCAAGGCACGCAGGCCAGTGATGATCGGTTGCGGCGAACCAAACCAGAGACTGTCGGTTCCCCATGCGATGCGAAGTGGGCCGACGTAGGTGATGAGTTTGCCGAGCAGATGCGCCGACTGGTCCGGGTCGCCGAGCACCGACGCCATCGTGGAGCCGATCTCGGCGTAGACGTTGGGGACGTTGCCGTGCGCAAGGCCCGGCGGGATGAATCGGGCTGCGTCCCAGTTGTTCTCGCGCAGGCTCTTGATGAAGCAGTCGACGCCACGGTCCGCGGAGTTGACCTTTGCGTCGCCGGGATAGGCGGTTTGCTTCTCGCTGTCGAAACCCGAGTGGTAGACGACGAAGCTGATGTCCGGGTTCTGCCGCGCGGCCGGGCCGATGTCACGCGGCGAGGCAGCGCGGTGGTCGAATGCCGGAAGCGCGAAGCCCTTGTGGCAGGCAATGACCGGCGGTCCGCCGATCTTTGTCAGCTTGCGGACCTGCTCGATGAACGCCATACCGATCTCGTCATCGAGGAACCAGCCACTCGCATAGGGAACGTCACCCCAGGGCGTGTAGACCTTCCAGCCTCGAAGCACATCCTTGAACGCCTTGACGTGTTGCTCCATGAGGTCGAACTCGGCCTGCTGGTAGATCGGCCGGAACGACTTGAACTCGGGTTGTACGCCGTAAGACCCACGGTTGGGCATCGCGAACGCGTGCATGACGCTGCGCTGTGTGCCGCCCGCGAGGTGATTGATGATGTCGACGGTGTCGCGAGCTTCCGGCGTCGGCAGCGGCTGTTGCGACTCCTCCGACGGAACGCACGACAACACGGTCATGTTCGTGGACGAGTCGAGGAAGATCGTCTTCAAGTAGTGGTAACGCGAAAGGTTTTCGATCGGGTCGACCTCGCCACCCTTGCCGAAGCCGTAGATGTGCCCGTCCTTGCCGACGTGCGGCTCACCGCCGAGCGGACCGGACTGTGACCACAGAGCCATGAACGCTGCGTGCACGCCTGGGTTGTTCACCCGCCATGGGGCCGTGCTGGATGAGTCCACGTGGTGTGTCTGCACATCGAAGATGAACTCGCCCGGCAGGTTGTTGAGCTGAGCGTTCGGAAAGTCCAGCGAGCACGCGTCGTCACCGATCGGGCCGCTGTCGGCGCCGGCCGAGTAGTGGCCCCACTCGCCTTGGTAGACCTGGTTGATCGCCCAGAAGCCGAGCCCGATAGCCGACGATGTGCGCACGAAACTACGTCGCGACATTCCGAGCCGGTGGCGAGCTTCCTCGGCCCGCTCGTCCTGCAACGCCATGACTTTCATCTGCGCGGCGTTCGGAGGTGCCGGCAGGAACTCGCCGTTGGATGCAGGCAGTACGTCGACAGGCATCCGCTCGTCGAGGTTCGACCAACGATCCAGGTGGCGCCGAATCCAGTCGCTGCTCATGCGCGCAACACTTCGCTCATCGCGTGACGATTCCTGTCCCGTTAACCAACGACTTTGAACACGCCACGCATCCCTGGGTGGATGCGGCAGAAGAACGTGTAGACGCCGTCACGAGTGGGAGTGAACGTCCACTGGACGCCGTTCTCCATCCACGTGCTGTCGTACGGCTCGCTGCCGCCGAGCTGTGACTTAGCCGGCTCGAAGAGCATGCCGTAGCCGAGCTCCATCGACTCGAAGTTCATCGGGTCGTAAGGGTTGCCGTTCCCACCGTCGGCGAGCGGATAGTCCACGGCTGTCGGCCCGCTGCAGGGATATCGACAAGCGGTGAACGTGTGGTAGACCTTCGACGCTGCGTCGAGGTTCCAGAACGTCACCGGCTTGCCGCGCTCGACGCGTGGAATGCCCGTTGCATCGATGACGCCGAAGTCTGCCTGGCCGTAGGTGAAGCCGGCGGCGTAGATGTTGCTGACCATCGGCCCGACCTTGTTCGTCAACCCCGGACACGATGTCTTCGTGCATGGCGAAGCCGTGTTGGTGTTCTCGGGCAACGCGCCGTGTGTCACCTGGCCGTGCAGACACAGCGTCTTGATCTTTCCCGTCAGTGACGGATGACAGATCGGCGGTCGGTAGTTGAAGACGAACGGCCCGGCGGGATTGTTCGCCTGTGCCGGCATCCCGTTGACGATGCGGACGTTCTTGTTGAACACATCGAGGCCAGGCGCACCGTGCGGATCCTTCGGTGCTACGAAGGCGACGACGATGCCCATGTTCTCGTACCACGACGACAGCTGCGAGTCGTAGACCGCATTGAGTCGAACGATGTCGCCGGGTTTGATCTTGACCTTCCAGTCGAGCGGCGCACCCGTGACGGTCATGGAGAAGTCCCACGACGTTGGGGCGCTCCCGGCACGCGTCGGGTTGGCGTGGTTCCAGTTGACGGAGTCGGAGTCGAAGATGGGTTTCTGGACGCCATGTCTGACGAGGCTCACCTCGTCGCGGATGCCGCCCGGATGCAAGTGGCCACCGAGGCCGATGATCGTGCCGGCCATGTCCTTGGGAACCACATAGTCCGCGCCCTGAATGCTGGCATGAAGCTTCTGTTCACTGACGCCTTGTTGCGGCGTCTTGCGGCCGTACACATCGAAGTTCGAGCACATCTCGTCCGGCCACCGACAGACACGGGTGTGTGTCATCGGGTCCATGTGGCCGAAACCACGCTGCACGTTGAAGACCGGGTTGGCGCCTGTGCTGGGAGCGCCCTTGTAGATCGCCTTGCGTTGCACGTCGAGCCAGAGCGGCTTGGCCTCGGCGATGCCGTCCTTCACCGCGTCCGCTTGGTCGACGAAGTCGATGTTGTAGGTGATCCACACGTTGTCGGGGTTGGCCTGCGCGTCGTGGACCATGTAGAGCAGTCCCCACACGTCGCTCGCACCGACATGCATGCCGTAGCCGGTGGGGAAGTCAGCGATCGTCTTTTCCTCGCCGGCGGCGAAGAACGGGCCGTCGCCGTACGCGTTGCCGAGGTTGAGCCACGTGGCGTGGTGCAAGTGCAACTGCTCCACCGGCGGCACGGAGCCGTCGGTCGCCCGGACCAGGCCGGGCTGGAACCGCACGACATAGCCGTCGTAGCGAGGCTGCTCGATCGTCGTCGGGCGGATCATCGCGTCGTTCATGCCGGGCCGCACGTTGATGGGTCCGAACGCGAACTGGATGCGCTTGCAGCCGCTGCCATAGCGCTTCGGCGAGACGTAGCTGCCCTCGTAAGGGTTCTGCGCGTCGCAGGGGCCACCGGGGACCTGCTGAAGGAACGCTGGATCCGGATGCGGCGGGATGGCAGAAGGCTGGGAGTAGATCTTGTGGTCGGGTCCGATGATCACGGTTCGCTGCGGACCGGAGGTCGGCAGGAACGAGCCGCCGGTGTCGACCTGCTGGAAAAACCGGTGCGGGGCCGGTGCGGCGGTGGCGGCAACGCCCACCACCCCCGTGCCGACGAGAACGATGCCGGCGCTGGCCAGCAAGAGTCCGCGGTGCACTCCGGTGATTCCGCGCGCACGGTCACGCATCCGGTGCCTCCCGATTCGAGAAAACAGGCAAAAAGGGCGGCTGGGAACCCCCGACGACCCCATGACACCGGTCCGGCTAGGTGTCCGGCAAGGGAGGTTTGGGCGTGTTCCGCACGAAATATGCGCCGGGAATTTGTGTTACATGGGTAGCCGGGACGCATCCGATCCGGTCAGCCGCAGGCCGCGATGGACGGCGATGCCCGCTCCGACCCCTGCCGCCAGGGCCACCCCTGCGGCCACCAGCACCGGCCATAGGGGGTCGTCGGCGGTGGGCGGCGGGGCATCAGCCGCCGGCGCTGCGGCGGGCGAGCCCGTCGTCATGTCCCCGGCGACCGTGAACATGAAGGTTGCGCTTTCCACATGGCCGTCGTCGGCCTGCACGCGCCAGCCGACCGCATAGTTGCCGGGCGCGAGATGGTCCTGGACGAAGGCTTTGATCGTCTTCCCGCCGACCAGTCGCGGCGCTTCCAGATTGATCGGGATGCCGCGATCGGTCGTGACAGTCAGTGCGCGCGGCACTAGCGACACCGTGTCGTCGAAGCGAACCCAGACCTGCGTGACGTCGCCGCTGACCGTCGACCCGTCGCCGGGGTACGTCGCCACGACCCGGGCGTGGGCAAAGGCGGACGGCATCATCCCGACCAGCACCGCCACCACGGCAACAGCCAGGAGGGCACGGAGACGTCGCACGACTCGTCAGCCGCCCGGGTTCTGTCGCATCAGCACTTCGGTGATCACCACGATCGCAAGTAGGCCGAACTGTTCTGCTGCAACGTTTGCACGAAGCACCCGCACCGCGGTCGCATTCCCGCGAACAGCTGCAGGCACGAGCCGGACGTGGTTGGCCGCCGACAAGACGAGCACGCCGAGCAGCGCTGCCAACTTCACGAGAAGTACCTGCCCGTATGTCGTCGCGACCAGCGCGCGAGGACTTGGCAGATAAAGGATTGTCAGACCTACGCCGGCCGCGAGCAGCAAAGCGAGCACGAACGTCATGCTCCGTGCGAACGCAGCGAGTACCCGCCCGGCTGCGAGGTCATCTGCCCGGACACGGCGCAGCGACAACGCGAGCCCGATCAAGCCGCCGAACCACGTAGCCGCTGCGGCGACATGCGCGACCAACGTGGCGACAACGGCAACCGTGGGCGTGTGCGTGCGCGCGTGGCCGGTCATCGCGAAGGACGCGAAGATCACGAGCGCACCAAAGACGGCGAGCCATTCGGCACGTTTGCCGCTCGCGCGAAAACCCCAAGCCACGACAACAAGGCCGGCGACCCGCGTGAGCGCTGTCGCGTACTGACCGCTGTGCCATGCGGCCGAGCGGGCAAGCCCGTTGCCGAGTCCGCGGATCCCGTTGTCCGCGATCGACATGATGTCGAAGGGCACGGTGAGCAACGTCGCGACGGACCCGGTCACAGCGAGTACGACGACGAAACGCCGCAGCCACCGTCGTACCGGCATCTCCCTCGGCGCGATCGTGGCAAACACCGCCATACCAGCGACCGGCAGCGCGCAGACCATCGCGACGCCGTCGCTGGCGTAGAGGCCCAGCGTGGGATGCAGGAGCATCGCCAGGACCCCGCCGGCGACCGCGACGGCGACCGTCGACGAGATCGCCACTGGGGGCAGTCCACCCGGACGGGCGGCGGCGCGGATTTCAGTCATCCTCACCATCCTGCGCTTTCCCGGCCACGCTCACTACGACGTTCGGCGATGGGTAGCGTCGCGGGTATGTCCGCGGCCGAGTTCGTGCCGGCGCATGCCGACCTCGATGGGTTGCGGCAGGCCGCCTCGTCATGCCGCGGGTGCCATCTCTACGAGAACGCGTCCCAGACCGTCTTCAGCAAGGGCCCGGTGAGCGCCCGGCTGATCCTGGTCGGTGAACAGCCGGGCGACGTCGAGGACCGGCGGGGGGAGCCGTTTGTTGGACCCGCGGGCAAGCTGCTGGACCGGGCCGTCGCCGAGGCCGGGCTGGATCCCGCCACCACATATACGACCAACGCCGTGAAGCACTTCAAGTTCACCCCGTCGGCCAACGGAAAGCGCCGGATCCACGCGACGCCGGACACCCACGAGATCGGCGCGTGCCGACCGTGGCTGGTCGCCGAGTTCGAGCTGCTCGACCCCGAGGTCGTCGTCGCGCTCGGTGCCACCGCGGCAAAGGCACTGTTCGGGCCGTCGTTCCGGGTGACCAAGTCCCGCGGAGTGCTGCTGCCCTGGCCGGGGTCCGCAGCGCACGCCGAGGAGTTCGAGCACGGCGAGGACGGGTCCAGCGACAACGCGTTCGCCGTGGCCACCATCCATCCCTCGGCCGTGCTGCGTGCCGATGACCGTGACGCGGCCTTCGCCGGCCTGGTCAGCGACCTTCGCGTCGCCGCGTCGGCGCTGGCGGGCTGAGAGCCGCGTCGGCGCTGGCGGGCTGAGAGCCGCGCCGGCGCTCGCCGGCTGATTTCCGCTCGCTCGCTTTTCTTGGCAGGATGGAGGCAGTTTCCCGCGAATCGTTACAAATCGGACGCGCTTGCGTCACTGTTCGTCAGTTCCGTCGTTGAGCCGTACGCCAGCCGGGGGAAGTGAAGGAGGGTCGGGCAGTGCAGGTACGTCTGGCGTCGCTCACTTCGCACCTCCGCAGGTTCGCCCCGGCCGCCATGACGGTGGCCGCCGTTCTCACTGCCGGTAGTGGCGCGAGCGCCGTCACGATGCGCCTGGGTGCCGACAACCAGCATGCCGCCCAAGCAGCGGCGGCTCCCGTGAGCCCCGCCCGGCTCCTGCTGCCGAACGCGCCCGCACCTGCAGCCGCGCTCCCCGCCGACACGACCGCTAAGGACGACTCAGCCGGTTCCACGGCCGTGGCGGCTGTGCCTCGTCCGCACCGCCTTATCGAGGCGTCGCTGCTGATCACCTCCGACCGTCCGCTGTCCAAGCACGCGATCGCCTCCGTGCGCAACGTCTCCGGCGTGACGGCCACGCAGGCACTGTCCGCGGGCCACGCCAAGGTGGACGGCCACCGCGCCCTTCTGCTCGGCGTCAACCCGGCAACCTTCCGCCCCTGGACGCCGCGGCTGACAGCGCGCTCGCAGGGCCTCTGGCAGAGCATCGCCCGCGGCGAGCTCACCGCTTCCTTCGACATGGGACATGACGCGGTGCTGCCGCTGGGTGGCACCGTTCCGGTCCGGGCCAAGACACGTATGCCGATGCGCGTCGGTGCCTTCGCGTCAGTCGGAATGGCCGGTGTCGACGCGGTTGTCTCGGACGCGGAAGCGCGAGCGATGGGCCTGCGTCAGCGCACGGGCATCGTCGTCAGCGCGCCACACGCGGATGCCCTGACCGTTCGCCAGTCGATCCGCGACGCACTTGGTTCGCATGTGCACGTGTATTTGCTCCGCGAGGTTGTCGTCATCCGCGACGCCGGTGAGTTCCTCACCCGTGTGCAGATCAACACGCTGTTGCAAACCGCGGCGCATCAGGTCGGCAAGCCCTACAAGTGGGGTGCCGAAGGCCCGGACTCGTTCGACTGCTCGGGCCTGGTGCAGTACTCCTTCGCGGCTGCCGGGATCCGGATGCCGCGCGTCTCGGAGCAGCAGTGGTTCGCAGGTCCGCATGTCAATCTCGCCGATGCGATGCCGGGCGACTTGTTGTTCTGGCACAACGATCCGACTGACCTGGCGAACATCGACCACGTTGCGATCTATGCCGGCAACGGCATGATGCTGGTCGCGCCACACACGGGCGACTACGTGAAGTACGTGCCCGTGTCGATGACGAACTTCGCCGGCGTCGTGCGCGTCGATCCGGGGATCGCTGCGCAGCTCGGCTAGGTCCTAGCCCCCGAACCTCCGAGCAAGCCGGCGGTATGACGCCGGAGCAACGGCGCGCAACCTCATCGGGATCGTGAACCAGCGCGGGACGACGTACCGAGGCTTTCCCGTCTGGGCGGCGGCGACGACGGCTGCGGCGATCCGGCTCGGATCGATCGGCCGGGGAAAGCGGCGCTCGTAGGGCTCGCCGCGGGCGCGGAAGAAATCTGTGGCGACGACGGCGGGCACGACCGTCGACACCGTCACGCCGGTGCCATGGAGCTCGGTCTGCAACGGCTCGGCGAACGCGTTGACCGCAGCCTTCGTGGCGGAATAGACCGTCTCGGTCGGGACCAGCAACGAGCCCGCGATGGACGAGATGAGCACGAACGCGCCGCGGCCCTGCTCGAGCATGATCGGCAGCGCGCTGCGGGCCAGAAGCATCGGTGCCGTGACGTTGACGGCGACGAGATCGCTGATCCGCTGGGCCGACATCTCGGCGACCAGGCCGGAGTGGCCGATGCCCGCGTTGGCGACGACGACGTCCAACCGGCCATACCTGTCCCGAACGTGGCAACGACAGCTTCTGCGTGAGCGGGGTCC
>Ga0207652_10000181_pt1 | contig 66711 bp, 62 predicted proteins | sample KBSC63BmetaG_FD_184334 | JGI IMG/M metagenome (GOLD analysis project Ga0207652, IMG submission 184334) | Corn rhizosphere microbial communities from Kellogg Biological Station, Michigan, USA - KBS C6-3B metaG (SPAdes) (version 2) | ecosystem: Host-associated > Plants > Roots > Rhizosphere ... | reverse complement strand
AGTCTGTTTTATGGCCTTGGTCATATCGAAACATATAGAGTTAGATACCAGACAGTCAATCAGAAAATTTATTACCGAGTGTAAAAAGATAACCGATGCAAGAATTTTTAATCAGATAACCGGAAAAAAGATGACAATAAGAACAAAACTGACACCTGAAATTGTAAAAATTATGCAATCACTAAATTTGCCGCACTAAAGGGGACAAGTCAGGAGAATTTGGGTATCACCAATTTTGCCATCTTTGCCAAATCCCATCTGTCGTAATTCTCCTTCTTTTTCCACCTCACTTTCAAAATAAAATGTCGTTACATCATAGAAGACAATATCCAGTTTTTGATTAAATAGGTCACGACCTGTTTGATAGATTTGTTGTTGGATGAGCAAATTATTGGCAGATAATTTATCCAGGGACCGGTACAGATGATGAAGTGATACTTCGGGGAGATTTACATATTCCTGTTGGTTAAAGAAATTACTGCGTTTGCTACAGGGGTCCTGTAGACGTTCCAGGAGCATCAAAAAGATAGCGTTGCCCAGATTAAATTGTAGGTTGTTTTTTCGTTCTATGCGCCGAAACACATCCCACAAACCGTAATGATTCATTGCCCTGCCAAATATCTGTTGGTAGCCATAATTAAACCTTCCAATTTCTTCCAGTTCTCCTTGCAATAATGCTTTCACTTCTCCACCTCCCAGTTCAAATAACTTAATGCCCATCTTCTGTAATTGCTCCGGTGTATAATCTTCTACTTTGCCCAAGGAATAAACAATCCGGTGGGTAGACTTACCATCCGAATTTCGGTAGCTTTCCAGGATGCGTAAATAAGTTCCTGATTTTTTCTTTTCTGCTCTTAAAAATGGCATACCACAAAAATATATCTTACAAATACCTTCTTCGCTAATGTGGATAAAAGTTGGCTCACTACATTTTTTTCAAAACAAAAATTAATCCCGCATAAACAGGGCATTCCAGAAGATTTTTTCTAAAACGGTGTCAAACTCAAGATAAAATCATGCTGAGAAAAAGAAGTGTGATAGAATGTGTGATGGACAGCCTAAAAAATATCTGCCAGTTAGAGCATTCAAGACATAGAAGCGTCCATGGTTTTATTATCAATATTTTCTCAGCAATTGGAGCCTATCATTTCATGCCTAAAAAACCTTCTTTGGCAAGCCATTTCGAAACAGACAACTCTCACTCATTACAACTTTGTCTGTAAATTTGACATCGTTATATCGTTAATTTAGGAAAAGGAGAAAAATGGAAAAATTTAAAAATTGGTGACCCTCACTTTGGTGACTTTCAAATGACCACGTAAAAGTTCATTTGAGGAATTCGAAGCGCTTTTTTGGATTAGCACATTACATTGTCAAATTAGTTCCTTACTTTCTCCAGCCTCTTAAAAAATCTTCAACCCGCATTCTTTTCTTCCCTTCGAGTTGAATTTCTATTAGCGAGATGAAACCATCTTTGGTGGAGAATTTTAAAAAGGTTTTATGGTCAGTGAAGATTTTCCCGGGCTCAGCAAATCTGTTCGTTTTTTCTTTTTCTGCAGAGAAGACTTTTAATTTTTTACCGTCTAAAAAAGTGAAGGCGGTTGGATAGGGGGATAGGCCGCGAATGAAGTTGTAGGCTTGGTCAGTTGGTTGATCCCAGTTGATTTGACAGGTTTCAGTGAAGATTTTAGGAGCTGTTTTTAAAGTAGACTGTTGAAGGTTGATGACTGATGGTTGGGGAGTCTCTTTGATACTGCTATCTTCGATTTGTTGAATGGTTTCTAGCAACAAATCTGCACCAGTCTCCATCATTTTATCATGTAAGGTTCCGGCGGTTTCTGTATCGGTAATGGGGATTCTTTGCTGCATTAATATATTCCCGGTGTCGATTTCCTGCTGCAATTTGAATGTAGTAACACCTGTTTCTTTTTCGCCATTGATGATAGCCCAGTTGATAGGTGCTGCACCGCGATATTGGGGCAACAAAGATGCATGAAGATTAATGGTTCCGAGAGGTGGCATATCCCACACTACTTCGGGCAACATCCGGAAAGCCACTACTACCTGCACAGCTGCATGTAAAGCTCTTAGCTTTTCAATGAAAGCGGAATCTTTTAATTTTTCCGGCTGTAGGATGGGAAGGTTTTTTTCAAGGGCATATTTTTTTACTGAGCTTTGAGTAAGTTTCATTCCACGGCCTGCCGGTTTATCAGGAGCGGTTACTACCGCCACTATATCATATCCTGCTTCATACAATTTATTTAATGAAGGAACTGCAAATTCCGGGGTTCCCATAAAAATGATACGTGGTTTTTTCATTGATTTGAGGGCTTTTAATTATTTTGTATTGAGCAGGAAGGACAGTTGTTCAGGAGGCAGATTGATTATTTGATTCGCATGGCGGGTATACAAACACCCGTGTGCCTTAGGTTTTGTCGGGAACGCGGATAGGGACGCCAAGTGATGTTGGCGGAAACACCAACATCAGCTATCAAAATCCTTATACAACAAATATTTCTTCCTGATCTTTTTATAATTATTCAACTCCGGTTCCCAGCTTTTACGAATGTCTTTTTCTGAAACGCCATTTTTAATTTGTTGCCATAACTCATTATTTCCTGCAAGTTTATCGAAAAAAGATTGTTCCATATTTCCTGATTTTGGCACAATAAAAAAACTGTCTTTATTAGGGAATAGCTGGTATGCTTTTAATAGCCATTTCAACTGAATCCGGCGATCTGTCTTCTTTAAAACCTGCTCCGGTGTGCCGGATAAATTCCATCCGTAACAAACCTCGCCGTAATGCTTACTGCTCTTTGCTCCTTCTGTTGGATGAGGAATAAAAGAATACAGATTTTTGGGTAAAGAAGGCGCGCCAAAAACCTGGAAAGGAAGATCCGTTCCACGGCCTTCGCTCAAAGTAGTTCCTTCAAAGAAACAGGTGGAAGGATACAAATAAATTGATTGAATATCCGGAAGATTTGGAGAAGGTTTTATGGGTAAATGATACTTGCTGTTGTGGTCATAATTGGCATTTTTAATGACCAGTAAATGAAACGGGCTGTCGACGGTTTTTTTAGCGTGTTGATAATAAGCATATTTTTCATTTGCCGCAGGCGTTAACCATTTTTCTCCTGCCAGCATGAGGGCGTATTCACCTAAAGTAAGTCCGTAAACGATCGGTATTGGCTGCAAGCCGATGCCGCTTTTATATTTTAAATTTAAAACCGGGCCATCTACATAAAAGCCATTGGGATTTGGGCGGTCGAGGATGATCAGCGGAACTGAATTTTCCAACGCAGCTTCCAAATATCTTTGCATTGAATTGATGTAGGTATAAAACCTGACCCCCACATCCTGGATGTCGAAGATCATGACATCCACGCCTTTTAAATCCTGTGCGTCGGGTTTGTTGTGTTTTCCATAAAGGCTAACTACTTCAATTCCGGTTTTAGGATCAATAGAATTGCCTACTTTTTCACCGGCATCGGCAGTTCCTTTAAACCCATGCTCGGGGCCAAAGATGCGAATAATTTTTACCCCACGTTTTAATAAGGTATCTACTAATGAAGTGTTTCCTACCATGGAACTTGGGTTAGCAAATATGGCCACATTTTTACCTTTTAGTAAAGGAAGATATTGATCCATACGTTCTGCACCGGGAATAATGCGTTTTTGAGAAATACCCGTAAAACCACTTAACAGCAGGCAAACAAATAATGCGAATTTTAATTTCATAATTAAAGTTTCAGAAATGTTTTTTGAGTAATCAGACTGTAAAATAACAGGATTTGTGCTTGAAAACCTGATAAAATTATCGTAAAAACGAATCTTTTTATCATTTGATGCAATTAAATAAAATATTATTGCCAACTTTACTAAAACAGAAATACTTTTTCATAATCAGTATTTCAATTTATTAATCAATAAAAATAGAAATTATGAGCAAGGCAAAAAAAGGCGATAATGTAAAAGTGCATTACAAGGGCAAATTGACCAATGGCGAACAGTTTGATTCGAGTGAAGGCAGGGAACCATTGGCTTTTACAGTCGGTGCCGGACAAATGATCAGAGGTTTTGATGAAGCAATCCCCGGAATGGAAGTGGGAGAAAAGAAGACCATTAATATTACTCCTGAATACGCTTATGGCGAGAAAAATGCAGACGCCATTATAGAATTTCCAAAGTCGAACATTCCTGAAGATATGAAACTGGAGCCTGGGATGAAGTTGCAATTGCAAAACCAGGCTGGTCAACCGATTCCGGTTATAGTTACAGAAGTAAAAGACGATGTGGTCGTGCTGGATGCCAATCATGAGCTTGCAGGAAAAGAATTGGTTTTTGATATTGAGCTGGTCGATATTTCTTAGTTTGAAATTTAAAATTGTTGTCATAAAGTTGCAGGGATTTTTTAAAAAGAAAAATCCCTGTTATTTCTTCTTTTACTATAGAAACTTCCTTGCTGACCGGAAAGTTTTACACACTTTTTCATTATTCGCTTTCAATGAAGAAAGCAAAAGTGTACTTTTGCGCAGATTTTAAAAATTTAAACATGCAACTTTCTTCAAACTTATCCAGGTTTAGTGAATCTGAAACTATTAAAATGTCAACCCTTGCCCGTGAATTAAAAGCGCAGGGAATCAATGTAATTAACCTCAGCCTTGGCGAACCAGATTTTAATACTCCCGACCATATTAAAGATGCGGCCAAAAAAGCCATTGATGAAAACTACAGCCATTATACTCCTGTTTCGGGCTATGCTGAACTAAAAGAAGCAGTTTGTAATAAATTAAAACGCGATAGTGATCTGGATTATAAACCGAATCAAATTGTAGTGAGCACAGGCGCAAAACAATGCATAGCCAATACGATGATGAGTATCCTGGACGATGATGATGAAATAATCATCCCTACCCCCTATTGGGTTTCTTATTCTGAAATCGCACGCCTTTGCCGGGCAAAAATTGTATTTGTGAATGCAACATCACAAAACAATTGGAAAATAACTCCTGAGCAATTGGAGAATGCAATTACCCAGAAATCAAAATTGTTTATTTTTTCATCTCCGTGCAATCCTACCGGGTCTGTTTATTCAAAAGAAGAACTGGAAGGTTTGGCAAAAGTTTTCAGAAAATATCCTGGAATTTTTATTATCAGTGATGAAATTTATGAATACATCAATTATTCTCACACAGAAGGCAAGTATGAAAGCATCGCACAATTTGCGGAATTAAAAGACCGCGTAATAATTGTCAACGGTTTAAGCAAGGGTTTTGCGATGACAGGATGGAGATTAGGATACACCGCTTCTTCTGTTGAAGTTGCAAAAGCCAACGAAAAAGTGCAGGGACAATTTACGAGCGGAACTAATTCAATTACTCAGCGGGCAGCTATAACCGCCTTGGAAGCGCCTTTAAACGCTTCTTACCAAATGGTTAAAGAATTTAAACGCCGCAAAAAAAGAGTTATGGAATTATTAGGAGCTATGCCTAATGTCAAATGTACAGATCCTCAGGGCGCTTTCTATGTTTTCCCCGACGTCAGTTTTTATTTTGGAAAAAGTTTTGATGGTCAAACAATAAATAATTCAGGAGATCTTTGCATGTATCTTTTAAATCATGCGCATATTTCCACAGTTTCCGGCGATGCTTTCGGACAGCCTGGATTTATCAGAATTTCTTTTGCAAACAGCATGGAAAATATTGAAGAAGGATTTAAAAGAATAAAATGCGGCTTGGAGAAACTTTCTTAAAAGGATTTATTTTTTTAATTAAAACATAAGAAAATGAAAAGAGTTTTAGCGGTTGTTTTTTTAATCATTATTTTATTTGCTGCATGGTTTTTGTTTTTTAAAACAGATAAAACTGCCAATACCGCAACCACCAAGGAAACAACTGCAGTAAAAAAACATTCCGATGAATTCAATCAAAAAGTGGCAGGAATGATGAACACATATATTGAAATGAAGAATGCTTTTGTAGATGCAGATTCTGTAGAAATAAAAGCAAAAACTGCTCAGTTTATTGCTTCAACTGATAGCCTTAATTTGAGTGAACTTCATCAAAAGGATTCATCTTTATTTATTGCAGCTCAACAAAATATTAGTGACATCAAAGCTAATGCAGTGCCGATTTTAAAAGAAAACGACCTCACGGAAATGCGCCACGATTTTAGCATGGTTTCAGAAAATCTTTACCCGCTTTTAAAAACGATTGGCTATGAAGGACAGAAATTATATTGGCAAAATTGTCCGATGGCATTTGGGGATGATAAACCTGCAAATTGGTTAAGTAACACTTCAGAGATTCTCAATCCATATCTTGGGAAAAATCACCCGGAATATAAATCAGCCATGCTTCATTGCGGAGAGAATATGGATTCGCTTTATTTGAAATAGCAGAGCGCTCAACCGGCAACCGGTGACAGACCTGCGACAACAAAATCTTCACCCCCAACCCCTCTCCAAAGGGGAGAAATGCACTCTATAAAGCCTTGGACTGCAAAGAACTGTTTCCCTGCAGACCTCCCGTGTGAACACACAAAATTCTTGAACCTTTCGGAAAATATTTTTTCTGAATCAAATCATTCACTCCAAACATCATTTTTGCCGTGTAAACAAAATCCAACGCGATTTTATATTGCTCATAAAAATCATTCATAAAAGAAATTAATTCTTCTGTTTTTTTTGCATAGCCACCAAAATGATAATCTCCGATAAAAGAATATTTTTTTTCGGGATTCACTTTTAATTCCGCAAATCTTTTTTGAATATCATGGAAGTTTTTTAAAACACCGAAACCGATAATTTCTGTTTCATTTTTGTTTGTATCAACAAGCCCTGCAAAGGTCGTAGCTGTTCCCACAGGCAAACAAACATGAGTAAAATTTTTATCAGTGAAATATTCATTGATCAATCCCGCTCCTTCTTTTCCTTTTAAAGAAAATCCACCTTCAGGGATTAAAATGTGTTTTCCATATTTAGTTTCTTCCCAGTAGTTCCCGGAATTTAAAAATCCTTTTTCATTTATTTTTCGATAAGAAGAACGGCCGATAAATTCCAGTTGCATTTCATTTTCCAAACAAAATAACAGAGTAGGAGAAAATACTTTTGGCTTTTCACCACGAACAATTCCTACAGATTTTATTTTTAATTCTTTGCACGCAAATGCAGCAGCAGCAAGGTGATTGGAATAAGTTCCCCCAAAAGTGATTATCTTTTTATGTGTTGATTTTTTTGCTTCTTCTAAAAAATAAATAAGCTTGAATAATTTATTCCCCGAAATAACCGGATGAATTTCATCAAGCCGCAACATGAAAACTTCTAGATTATTTTTACGAAAAAAATTATTATTTAATGTAGAAAAAGTGGGTTCATTAAAATGAATTTCTGGCAGAATATCTTGGATAAGCGAATGTGGCATAAATCTTTCTTGCTTACTTTCGCGCAAATTAATTATTAACTTTTAAAACTTAATTTATATAAAATGAAACCTACACTTTTAGTTTTGGCAGCAGGAATGGGAAGCCGTTATGGCGGCATTAAACAAATGGATTCTTTTGGGCCAAATGGCGAAACAATAATCGACTATTCGATTTATGATGCAATAACCAGCGGCTTTGGAAAAGTCGTTTTTATAATTCGTGAATCATTTGCAGAAGAGTTTAAAAATTTATTTGAGCCAAAATTAAAAGGCAAGATTCAAACAGAGTATGTGATGCAGGAAATGGATTCTTATACAGAAGGGTTCCAGGTTCCGGTTGAACGCGCAAAACCCTGGGGAACTGCACATGCGGTCCTTTGCGCAAAAGAAGTGATACATGAACCTTTTGCCGTGATCAATGCGGATGATTTTTATGGAAGAGATGCTTTTGATAAAGCGGTAAAATTTTTGAATGAAGATGTTTCTGAAAAAGAATATTGCATTATCGGTTATAAGCTTTCAAAAACTATTTCTGAGAACGGAACTGTAAGCCGTGGGGTTTGCCAGGTAGATTTTGAAGGGAATTTATTGAACATCGCAGAGCGTACCAAAATTTTTCCGGAGGGTGGAAAAATATATTATATAGAGAATGCCCAGAAAGTTCCTCTGCCTGCTGATACCGTTGTCAGCATGAATTTCTGGGGATTTGATCCAAATGTTTTTGATTTTATTCAAAAATTATTTATCAAATTTTTACAGGATAATGCAACAAATCCGAAAGCTGAATTTTTTATTCCAATAGTTGGCGATGCATTTATTCACGAAGGGGAAGGGAAAATAAAAGTCATTCCAACTTCTGCACAATGGTTTGGCGTTACTTATAGGGAAGATGCTCCAACAGTAAAAGAGGATTTGCAAAAATTGATAGGGGAGGGAGAATATCCTGAACATTTATTTTCTACAATAACTTCAAATGCGTAATTTTTATCTATCAGGTTATTGAAGAGATTGATGTTTTTAAAAAATAAAATCTACTTTTTTGTTATTTACTGCAAAAGAAGTCAGGTTTAATTTCCTTTTACTTTATATACGAAATCCTCCAACTTTTTGATCTGTCTCACCCGGTCCAAACCCTTTAAGGAATTGATAGTTGGAAGTTTTATGGTTACATCTTTTTCCTTTTTTATTTCGCTTAATGCGTTATAAATATTTTTTGATTTGATAGCAAATACAACACCATCTGCATTGGTTTCTTTGCTGCTGATGATTCCGATCACTTCGCCGTCTTTGTCTATCACAGGGCCGCCGCTATTACCAGGATTTACAGAAATACTAATCTGATAAGAAGCGGTATCGCCATAATAGCCCGATTTGGCACTTAGATAACCTTCGCCATAAACAACTTCTTCACGCGGATATCCGAGAGTAAAAATTGGCTCCGCAAGTTCAGCAGTGGATTTAGGAAATGTGTAGGGAAGTCCGCTTACTTTTTTAAATGATGTATCAGTAATCTTCAAAATGGCCAGATCAGTTACCGTGTTTGCATAAACTGCATTTGCATAAAACTGATCGCCTTTTTTATTTTCAACAATCAGATTTTTTGCATTTTGGACCACATGCGCATTTGTAACAATATATCCGTTGCCATCAACTAAAAACCCGGTAGCTCTGAAATTTGCTTCAAATTTTGGCCGGGAAGTAGTAGCGGTTGCGTCATTTAATTTATGTTCAATCTGGTTCAATTTATGTTCAAACTGATTCAATTTATTATCCACCAAAGGTGTAATAACCGCTACTTTTTTATTCTCAGAATATTTTGAGATAAGACTGGCTGTGCTGAAAGAAATAACGCCTGCAATAGCCGCCGCTACTGCGATTGTGCGCCTGTAACGGTTCCACAAATAAACGACTCTGGCTTTTGTTCTTCCTTTACTGTGTGAAATGATTCCTTCATTGATTAACTTGTTTTCTACTTCATTCAAATTGTGCTTGAAAGATTTTTGTTCGCTCATTTTTTCAAGTTGGGCGAGAAAGAAAGTATGTTCAGCAGCGGCCTCGTCAATGTCAGCATTATTTTTTCTCAACTCTTCAAAAAACAATCTTTCCTGATCATTCATTTCTCCATTGTTGTATCTTTCAACGGCGTCTAAAAGTAAATTTTCATCCATTTCAGTCCTTATTTTTATATTGTGCGAAGAAGATTTTTTTTAGTCTCATCAGGCATTTGTACTTCTGTGTTTTTGCATTGTCCGCATTGGTATATCCAAAAGAATCAGCAATTTCAGGCATGGACTTTTTGTCAATATAAAACGCTTCCAGTAAGCTTTTGCACGGTTCCCCAATCTTTTGTAAAGCGTCCTCCATTAGCAAAAAATCCTGGTTCTTTTTTTCATGTAAATCTATTTCATCTTCTACCGGCACAATTTCCTGAATACTTTCAATAGATGGATTAAACCGGTTTTGTTTTTGTAATTTCTTTAACCAAAGCCTCCGGCAAATTGAATACAAATACGTTTGTAATTGACAACTTAAAACAAAAGAACCTGATTTTGATTTCTCAAAAAGAACGATCATTGCTTCCTGAAAAATATCACGCGCATCATCTGAATATCCATTGTTTTTTATTATAAAAGCCTTTATTGCTGTAAAATTTTCGCGGTAAATAGTTTCAATGGCATTAGTATCATTGGCCGCAAGCCCCTTCAACAAAATTTCTTCCTGATCAAACGTTTTCACTCAACTATAATTAATACGTATAAAATGGAAAAGTAACCCAATTTATTTTTTAAAAAAATTATATCGTTGGGTTACTTTTTTAAAAAGTGGGTATAAATAAGAAATATTTAAAAATTTAAAATTAAAACAAAATGAAAAAATTATTGCTTGTTTTCACAGTAGCAGCTTTTCTAACTGCTTGTAACGGTAGCTCAACTAAGTCAGAAGCTACTACGGATTCTACAACAGTTAACAGCGCTGTTGATACTACCAATACAACGAGTACTACTGTTGACACAACAAAGGCAACAAGTGCAGATACTACACACGCGATGAGTACTGATTCAACAAAAAAATAATAATTGCAATAATAATTGCTCACGTTTTTTTATTTGACTGGCAATCTAAGAGCCGTTTCCTTTGGAGACGGTTTTTTTTATTTTAAAATCTTTCGAAAGCAAGCTTCCAATCAGTGTTAGAAGATTACTAAAAAAAAATTATAAGAATTTATTTTTTGATTAAACTCCAAACCTTACATTTGCGCCGGAGAGTTGGCAGAGCGGTCTAATGCGGCGGTCTTGAAAACCGTTGAGGGTCACACCTCCTGGGGTTCGAATCCCTAACTCTCCGCTGAAATCAATCCTTTTAGGTAAAATAAAATAAAGAAAGCCTGCAAAGTCAAGTGTTTGCGGGCTTTTTTAGGGGCTGACTATTTAATACACTTTCGTCGCTGCTATGTAATAATTATATGATGGATTCCTGTTCCCTAGACAATTTACCTGCCACTTTTCAATGTTATTAAAATTAACTCTGTACTTGTGAATTTTCTTCATTTATCCCGTAGTGCCATCCTGCGCTGACACAACCCAAGAATTGATTGGTACAACTGATGGACAAAGAGCTGTTTACCTTTCTTAAAGATCTTTACCCCAAACTTCTTTTTCATTTTGCATCTTTCAAAAATTATTAATAAAAAAATCCACTCATCTAATTCCATAACTCACTTAAATCCTGCTCACATAGATGAATGGATGCTGCACTTTCTTCAATGATTAAATGTTCAATCGAATTGCGTATTCAGATTATTTTTTGTAGCCTCAAAAAGAAATGTAGGTACTTCAGCTGAAAATGATTGAAGAATGGGTTTTTGAAAATCCATTGAAAGATTTTCACCATCGGTAATTTTTTAACGGCAAATATTTTTACAATATCTTTTCTATAATAACGAAAGGCTACCAATAAATAATAGGCAACAGATAATATGAGAATCGTTGTTACGTAAATACTCCAGGATATTTGTGTAAACATAGTTTCTGTATTTTATTTTGAATTCATTTCAATCATGAGTGCAAATTACATTGGCATTAAAGCCATTCCGGTGAACTAAGGTGAACCCCGGGTGAAGTGTTTTCTAATAGTAAAGGTCCCTATAGGAAATATTCATCTTAACATCAGAACAAAATAAAGTAAAATTCTTCTGGAGTAAATTGCTCAACTAACGGTAAGGCATAGGCGAGGATTCAATTATCTTCATCATCTTGTCAATTGCATTTTTATGGTGATGGGAAGGCTTCAGATGCATTGCCCTATGATGCTATAACGGTCACTTCACAAACGAAAATAAATCTTACTTTAATTTCTCAACCCTTTTTAGAAAATCTGAAAACTTAATTCCATAATATGTGCATAGTGTAGATAAAGTACTAACACTAATGTTTCCTTTACCTGTTTCGATGCGGCCAATATGGATGTTTGTATCATTATAAACTTCCTCTTGAGTTAATTTTTTTTCATCCCTTAATTCTTTTAAAATCAGAGCAATTTTTTGAAGTAGTTTACTATCTTTTAAATTGGCCATTTATTGGTTGGCACAAATTGCTTTGAAAAATTTATTTAATTAATGACGTTTATGTCATTAATTTGTTTATCTTTACTTTTTAGTTCATTAAATAGAACAGTATTTTTGCGATTCTTCATAAAATAATTTGAGGTATTCGCTTGGAGTCTTGCATTAGAAACGTAGGAAATTTCAAAAAGCACAAGACGATAAGTCGAATAGCTCACGCTCCTAGGGCGTGGGCTTGATTTATCCGTGCTTGGGATCCTACGTCCTCTAATGCGGTAAGTTGAGACCTGCGCTCTTTTTTTGTCACTGCTTTTTTCAAAGCATAGATAAATCAAATCTCTTCTTAAAAAACTCTGGTAGTATATGTTTAATTCTCTAACTGGTAATACATATAATATTGGGTTCAAGGCACACATACAAGTTCTCAAAAATTACTAATGAAGTTTCATCAGTAATATCTGTGTTTGCTATCGTTTTGCATCTTGTTCTTCCCTATTTTTTATTGCATCAAATAAAGAACCATAAACTTTTACCCTCTCCTCCCTTTTCACATAAAGGGCATCGGCACCCTATTTTTCGATACCATAAAAATTTTCAGTTAACAAGCCGCCTCAAAGGTTCGGCGCTATCACTGTTTAAATCCCAATTCGCAAAGAAGCCTAAGAATCCAATTTGATTTTTTTCATTAAGCTGACAGCGCTCCGTTTTGAGTTTTCTCATGTGGTACGAACAAGAGCAATGGCTGCCGAAGAGGTGGCTCTGGCAGCCACTGTTAGTCATTTTAAAAAATTACAATTTGATAAATTTCATTCATGCAAACCCATCCATCAACCCTTGTTAATACGGTTGCTTATTATGACCCGCTGCTACAGCGCTATGCAAGAAGGCTGATACAAAATGAAGAAGCAGCGGCAGTTATTGTGCAGGATGTTTTGGAGACTCAGTTTCAGATCAATGGATTAGTACCGGCAAAGCATCTTCGGCAAGTTTTAAAAACAGATGTCCTCAACAGGTGCTTTTTCTGGTTGCAATCAAAAATATTTGATTTATCAGGGCCAAAGCTTTCCCTTTCTGATGTGGTAAAACCAATGGCGGATAGTGAGAATAACCCGCTTTTAAATTGAACATTTTATGCAAAATGTAAACCTATTTAGTAACTGGCTCAAAGCATTTTAAGAGCATACTTTTTTTCTTATCGGTAAAAGGCAACGGTGCTGTAGTTGAGACGACACCGAACCTTTGACCTTTGCCCGATTTATTTATATAACCAAAACTTTTTAAACATATGATGACATTAACTTCTGAGGATTATTACACCGCCTTCAGGGATGGAGATGAAAAGGCCCTGAAATATGTATATACCCGTTATTACGGTCCACTCTGTAACGATGCCCGGCAAATAATACGCGATGAATTTACAATAAGCTGTATTGTTCACGAAGCCTTTTTAAAAAGCTGGCAATTTCGCGAAACGATGGAAAATATGCGACATATCTATTGTTTTATACGACAGGATATCCGCTGGAAATGCTATTCCTTCATGGCGAATCCCGTGAACCGTTTTCATAGCGGACTGATTCACTATGAAGAGGCAGCTAACTTCTTTCACAAGGATGACGCAGAGGAGGGCGCGGAGGATCACGCGCTTGCAGAAAAAAAACTCAAAGCGATAGAAGAAGCGTTACCCTACCTGCCGGCCAACAGGCAAACCATTATGACACTATATTTCAGGTATGGCTATAGCTATAAAAGGATTGCACGGAGATTTGGCACATCAAACCAGGCTATAGGTGTGGAAGTACAGAAAAGCCTGGAAAGCCTTAAAAAAATTGTTCATGTACAAAGGAAGCTGGATACAAAAACAGTTGCTACGCCGACCCGATCTAATGAACGATATACTGAAAATATGGATACGGAAATGCGAATCATATTTAAACTTCGATACGAGCAAAAACACAGTTTTGCCTCCATCGCAGATAGACTAAATGTAACACAGGCACATGTGCAGCAACAGTACATAGCTGCACACCGGAAGCTGCGGGCCTTATCACTCTAATGAACAGAACATGGAAAATAAAGACACAATCATATTAACCCGAAGGATACAATTATTCATTAACCTGGATGATAAAGAAGCAAAAAGTCAAACTTATAAGACACTATATCACTGGCAGTATCTCTGTTTCCGTGCTGCCAATTATATTTCTACACATCTTTATTTACAGGAGCAGATAAAGGATTTATTCTATCTCACTGAGGGAACCAGGGTGAAATTGTCGGATATAAAAAAAGATCCGGACGGTATTTTAACCGTTTCCAAAATGGGTACCACTTACCAGGTATTGTCAAAAAACTTCAAAGGAGAAATACCCATGGCTATTCTGAGCAGCCTTAATACGACTCTCTTTAGAAACTTCAATAACGAAAGACTGGCTTACCAGAAAGGTGAAAGATCGGTTCGCAACTACAAGAAGGATATTCCTATTCCCTTCGCCGGAAAAGATCTTACAAAATGGCAACTTACTCAGGATGAAAAAAATTTTACGTTTAATCTTTTTGACATTCCTTTCCGTACTTATCTTGGTAGAGATTTTACTGATAAAAAAGCATTGCTTAATAAAATGATGGCAGGAATGGTAAAGCTTTGCTCTGGTTCCATACAATTAAAAGACAATAAAATATATTTATTAGCAGCCTTCCGGATAGAAAAAGAAATGCATCCTTTGGATGAAACGACCATTGCGGAAGCAACTTTATCCATTGACTACCCTGTAATAGTTACAGTAGGAAAAAGCCATTATAATATTGGCAATAAGGAAGAATTTTTATACAGGCGACTCGCCATCCAATCGGCAAGGCGGCGATTGCAAAAAGCAGTAACTTATAATCGGGGCGGAAAAGGTAGCAGGAAAAAATTACGGGTGCTTGACCGCTTTGCTGAGGCAGAAAAAAATTATGTGACCAATCGTTTACATCTCTATAGCCGCAAATTGATTGACATCTGTATAAAACATGGTGCCGGCACATTAATTCTTACGCGGCAGCAAGAGAAAGAAGAAGTAGCCAAAGAAGATGGATTTTTATTACGCAACTGGAGTTATTATGAACTGAGAGAAAAAATTTCCTATAAAGCCAAAAAGGCAGGAATAACCATAATAGTGGAATGATTTTACGAGGTTGCTTGTACAGCCGCAGGGTGAGGTAAGGTTTTACACTCACTAATAGACTCTAAGCAGTTTTAATACAATCATGTGTGGCAAAAAACATAACTGGAAAATTATTTTTTACGAGGTTGCTTGTACAGCCGCAAGGTGAGGTAGTGTTTACACTCACTAATAGACTTCTATGCAGTTCTAATACAATCATGTGTAAAAAAAAACATAACTGGAAAATTATTTTTTATGAGGCTGCTTGTACAGCCGCAGGGTGAGGTAGTGTTTACACTCACTAATAGACTTCTATGAAGTTTTAATACAATTCTCATGTTAGCTGCATATAGAATTCAAACATGACTTAAAGATATTTTTTCCCAAGGCTGCTTGACAGCCGCAGGTGAGATAGTCTTTTTGGTTACAGAAAAATGTGTGGCCGTGACATTTTTATCAGGCGCTTTCTTTAGTAAAGTCTCAGGATAGTTATGTTATGGTACAAATATCTAATGAATTAAATATTTTTCTTGTATTCAATTGCCCCGTTAATCCGTCGATAATTGCCTGTTTATTATTTGAACAGGTATTGTAATTGATACCCAGCCTTACTAATTTTACCCTTGGAATTTTTATTGTGAAAGAAGAAAATGTAGAAGAATGAACGAAACACCCATGCTGTTTCCCATAACTCCATCTGAGTTTTGGAAACAAATCAGAATTATTATTGAAGAAGTAATTTCTGAAAAATTAAGCAAGCAAAATCCCTCTCTTAAACCACTTCCTTCTCCCTGAAAAAGCTTTGTTTAAACCTGCAGAAGTATGTAAGATCTTCCAGGTATCAAAGCCAACACTTATGAGTGGCTGAAACTAAAAAAATTGAAAAGTTTAAGGTTAAATCCAGAAGGTATTTTTTAAGAACAGATATTGAAAACGTTATTTCCGGAAAGCCTGATTCTAAAATCAACGAAAAGTAATTACCCAAAAAAAGTGAAGAATGAACTGTGAAGAAGCCAATCAAATAGATATGGTTGATTACCTGAGTTCTTTAGGTTTTCAATCAACAAAAGTAAGAGGAAATGACTACTGGTATCTCTCTCCTTTCAGGGACGAAAAAATAGCCTCGTTTAAAATCCAAAGAAGTAAAAATGTATGGTATGATCATGGTATTGGAACAGGAGGAGGACTGGTAGATTTTGTAAAGCAATTTTATCACTGCGATGTGAGTGATGCGTTGCAGAAAATTCTTTTTTTTCACCCGCAAATAAATTTAAAAAATAGTGTTCAAAGACCGCCGCTCCGCTTGCATGAAAACTCTTTGATTAATTATAAGGATGCAAGCCAAACGGCTATCAAAATAATAACTGCAAAGCAGCCAGTCCTGGAACCCTGGCTTTGCCGCTATTTGAAGCAAAGAAGAATAGAAAAATCTATTGCTGATAAATATTGCTATGAAGTGGAATTTACAAACGGTGAAAAAGAAAAAATATTTAAGGCGATTGGATTTAAAAACGATGCCGGAGGCTATGAACTGCGCAATGAATATTTTAAAGGAAGCAGCTCTCCAAAATACATTTCTTACTTGGGTAATAAAGCAAATAATATCACTGTCTTTGAAGGCTTTTTTGATTTTATGACCTACGAGTCCTTGCATCAAAATCAGCAGCAGTTACTGACAAACTTTCTGGTATTAAATTCTACTTCTTTTTTTCAGAGGAGTCTTCTTCTAATGGAAAAACATGATACAATACATCTCTATTTAGATAATGATCTTACAGGAAAAAAATGTACGGAAATTGCTTTAAAAAGATCTCTCAAATTTAAAGATGAAAGTAATTTATACAAGGGATATAAAGACATAAATGACTGGATGGTGAACTTTGGTAAACAAAAAGAAGTGAAACACTGGTTGCATAAATAATTTAAAAAATCTTTACAGCGATGGTGTTTTTGTTTCACAAAAACCCGGCTTGCTTTTTCTCCCGTTGGTCGCAAAAGAAAATTAATGAGGATGACAGTAATTGAAGAAAGAAAAATAAAGGATGAAGGTGGAAGGCCTAAAAAAGCAGATAACAGAAAGGTCAATAGAAATATTCAGTTTACCGAAAAGGAATATTTGCGGGTCAAACAAAATGCTTCCAAAGCCGGAATAAAAATATCTTCTTACATCAGGCAGATGTCCCTTACTGGAAAAATTACACCCAGATTAAATGAAGAAGAAAGGCATTTTGTCACCCAGTTAATCGGCATGGCTAACAACTTAAATCAGCTCACGAAACTAGGTCGCCAGGATGGATTATTAACTGCTGCCATGATGTTTGAAAAATACAGGGATCAGGTAGATGAATTGCTTAAAAAATTGACAACAAAATGATCAGCAAAGTAAGTATAGGCAAAACTTTTTATGGTGCCTGCAGATACATTTGCAAAGACACAAAAAGAGCCATAATTCTGCAAACAGAAGGAATAAGAAATTATGACTATAAACTAATGGCGGAAGATTTTGAGAGGCAACATTTTTTAAGACCTACTCTCTCAAAAGCAGTATTTCATGGCATCATCAGTTTTTATCCTGGCGAAAAACTTCATGATGAAACCATGGCTGCGATTGCTAAAGAATATTTGCAGCAAATAAAAATAATCAACACTCAATTTCTGGTTGTGAAACACATCGATAAAAAACATTTGCACCTTCATATTCTGGCAAACCTGGTAGATAATAATGGAGAAGCAATTAAAGATAGCTGGATAGGATTCCGGGGAAAGAAGATTGCACAAAAACTAACCCTAAAATATAAATTAAAACAAGCCATAGCAAAAGATTTATCGATGACTAATTTCGAAGCATTAAATAAAAAAGAGGCGAACAAGTATGTGATTTACCAGGCAATATTAGAAGCACTTCCGAATTGTAATTATGTAAAAGATTTGGAAGCGATGCTGCTGAAAAAAAAGATTGAAACTCTTTATAAATACAAAGAGCAGTTGGCAAAGTTACAGGGAATTAGTTTTAAAATTGGTGATTATAAATACAAAGGCAGCGACATCGACCGAAAATTTTCAATTAATAATCTTCAAAAATTCTTTTACAATCAAAGAGTAAAAGGACTTCTAAAAAAAACTGAATCAAAATATGCTCACTTGCTTCCTCAATGTTCGGATTCTGAAATTAAATATGCAAGAGATAAAAGTCGAGATCTTTTTAACTTGCTGATGAAAATTGAAAAAAATGAGCAAGGGAATGATTCTGATTTTGAAATAATAAAAAGAAGCAGGAGAAGAAGATAAGGTGTAATTTGTATTTTTGAAAAACGCATAGGGTAATAAAGAGAAGAAATTTGCGAGAAAAATTGTAGAAAAGTATTATTATGTTTTATTCTTATCTTATTCTTTAAAAGAGCTTTAAGAAGCAGGATTATATAAAAGAAGATAGATTTTTTTCTGGCCAAATAAAATGCTATGCAAGTGGTTTCCAGTTCTGCGGGCAGCAGTTCTTCAATTTTGTTGATGGGATGATTAGTGATCCGGCGCAAAACATCCTGCGGCCAGATGATTGTTGCTCATGATTTATTTTTTTATCATGCAAAACTATATCCGGTTAACTTCGTCAACAAGAGATGGTTGGCTGGATGGATACCTTGGCACTGGCAATTATCACTCTTTCCCAAATAATAGAAAGAAAAATCACCGGAAAGCCTACAACAAGTCCCTCCTGAACCAATAATTGCTCAGAGACTATAAAAAAACTATAAGCCAGTGGAGCAAAATTTCTCCTTTGATACACCAAAAATTGCGATGGGTCTTCTTGTTTATTTACTGCTCTATGACAACTAATGCCTAAATATTTTATTAGTTTTGCTTCCGCTATGTTAACCTTTTTTTGTAAGTCTAGATAATCACTATTCGGGTCGAAAAGTGAATGTACTGGTATCCATGTTAACCCCGCTTACTCCCTCTATCACCATTTGAAATTTCAGGCTTTATAACCTCTTTTCCCCAAAGAATAAGAATCCCATTTTCTGTGGGCGATCAATGTACATATTGATTTCTTCACCAATTAAAATTTAATAAAATGAAAAAAAGTTTTACAATTAGTAGGCTAAAAATTGTAGCCGCTGTGGCGGCCATAACTGTTTTTTCAGCTGTACTAATGTCATCAAGTCACCGGGAAGCGCCTATGATCTCAAATGATCCATTGGCCGATAACACAGATTTATATGCTTTCAAAAGCCCCACAAATCCTAATAAAATAATTATTATCGCTAACTACATCCCCGGCCAGTTGCCTAATGGCGGCCCGAATTATTATTCCTTTGGGGAAAATGTGCGTTATGAAATTCACATTGATAACGATGTTGCCACGAAAGGAGACGACATTGTTTATCGTTTTACTTTTCACAAAACAAATGAAGATCCGACTACATTTTTCAACATTCGGTTGGGCAAAGAAAATTTGAAGACCACCTATACTTTAGAGAGAAGTACTGATGGTGGCAAAAACTGGAAAGATGATGATGGTATCAATGGTAGCGGCAATCTTACCGAAACTTCAGACCTCAACAGGCTTAGGGATGCAGGCAAGGATTGGGACAAAAAACACTTCACCACGATCCTTAGTAATGGAATAGTACCGCCTTATAATATTGGGGAGAGGTCCATCAGTTCCCCTGTTGGCTTAAACGCTTCAAGTTATAATTCGCTTATTGAAAAAGCAATTATGACGACCCGCACCGGTGAAAGAGTTTTTGCCGGAACTGCAGATGATCCATTCTTTGTTGACCTGGGTGGTATTTTTGATCTGGGTGATGCACCCCGCACAGGATCCACTCATTCGGAAGATGCCTTGAAATGCAAGAATGTATCAACTCTAGCGCTGGAGATTGATATTTCTACTTTACAGAAAAATCACAAACCGCTATGGAAGGCTAAAAATATTCTTGATCCGGATTATGTAATTGGAGTATGGGCTTCTGCCAGCCGGCAACAAATAAGAACTTTGAACGGTAATGGTACCGAATCTAACTTCGGTCGCTGGGTACAGGTTTCAAGACTTGGGATGCCATTAACAAACGAAGCTGTTATTCCTATTGGCTATAAGGATTACTGGAACAGCTTAACTCCCTACCAGGACCTTGCAAAGCTGAGCACTTTTGGTAATTTCTTTTATAATCCGGAATTGGCCCTTTACATGGATGATGCACAATTTGGCGGTGCTATTCCGGCTTTTTCTGCTTTACGCATACAAAAAAATTCATTGGGCCAGTTTGGTTTTGGGAATGGACAAGATGGATTGTTTGGATTAAAAGGGAATGCAGCGTTGAATGGCACCGCATTAAGTGATGCAGCATTTGGAGGGTTATTGTTACCGGCGTCCAAGTCGCCGCGCTCCGTTGATCTATATCCCATTTTTAATACCGGCGTTCCTAATTTAAGGCCTTACCAATTGGCAACGGGCAAAAACGGAAATCCATTAGCTGAAGGTAAACCTTTCATCAATAATTTTTTACCTAATGGTGGTGATATGCTGCGCCTTAACATGGCGGTACCTGTTACTGACCGGAACTCTCCTGATTTCAATTCAGACGGATTGATATGGACTGCAGTTTTGGGCTTGACTGATCCCAGGTTTAATGGAAATAAAGATCTTCAGTTTATTCCAAACATGGATGGGTTTCCTAATGGAAGAAGATTAGAGGACGATGTTACACGCATAGAACTACAATCAGTTGGCGGTGTGGTATTAGCGGCGCTTGGTTTATGGTACGATGATTTTGTTCCAGGCGGCAGTCCTGTAACACCACGGCTCTTGGGAGTTGTAAGCTACAACACCGGTGTAAATGCAAATGATACGACTTTTAAAACATCCTTTCCATTTGTGCAAACACCATGGTCCGGAACACATAATTGTAGTTGTTCAACCCCTTCACCGGCGGGTGAGACAGCTATCATCAGCAACGGACCTTCAACAATGGAGCCACTAGGCTTTGCGTCTCCCGGGATAGAAATATCTGCGTCTCCAAATCCGATAGGAAGTAGTAACACCTTGCGTTATCATGTAGCCGTTCCTTCAAAAGTTAATATCATTCTCTATGACGCATTAGGGAAGCCTCTTAAAGTTTTGGTAAACAAAAAAGTTGAGGCCGGGACTTATAATGTACAATGGGATGCAAATGGAATGGCCAAAGGGTCTTACTTTATTTCAGCAAGTAAAGATGGGGGTGCCAAACAAACTGTAACCGTGATTAAGGAATAGCACTGTTAAAAGCTAAATAAGTCCGAAGGGAAACTGTGAACTTATTTTAACACAATGAATCTGAACGGTGAATGAAAAAGGCGAAATGCAGACATTTTAATCCTGGCAACTTAGCAATGATGGGATGGAGGAAATTTAAATTTCAACAATTTAAGAAAGTAACAAATGAATAACTTTATTATGAAAAAAAACTCTAAGTATATAGCACTCATTGTATTTTTTCTTGCAGTTTCAGCCTTTGTGGTTATTCGTTATACGATACGCCATTCCAGAATGGAACACGCGACTTACCCGTTACTTGATAGAAAAGATACTTCAGATAATGCTGTTGAATGGAAAGCCACAAAGAAAGTTGCGCAGCAATTGATTGACAAAATAAACTATAATCCAAACGACAATAAAGCTGCAATTGCCTTGTCAACTCTTTATATTCAGGAAGCGCGGATAACGGGTAACTATATATATTATGATGCTGCAGCTATGAAGTATATTAACCGGTTGCTTGATAATGACCCCAATAATTTTCAAGCCCTGACATTAAAATCATTGCTTTATATGTCGCAGCATCATTTTGCTGATGGATTGGAAATTGCGCAAAAAGCTCAAAAGATTAATCCTTACAACTCTTTAATTTATGGCATCCTGGTAGATGGGAATGTTGAAATGGGAAATTACAAAGCCGCAGTTGAAAATTCGGATAAGATGGATTCTATCAGGCCTGACATCCGTTCGTATTCACGTATTTCGTATCTCCGGGAAATTTATGGAGATTACCCCGGCGCAATTGAAGCGATGAAACTGGCCCTAAGCGCTGGAGGCCAGGGAGATGAACCAACAGAGTGGACGCGGATACAACTGGCACAGCTATACGAAAACACCGGAGATTTGAAAAGCGCTGAAATGCATTATATGATTGCCCTTGATGAACGGCCCGGATATGGTTATGCTAACGCGGGACTCGGACACATTGCTATGGCAAATAAAGAGTATCCAAAGGCCATTTCTTACTATGAAAAAGCTGCAGCTTCTTTAAATGATTATGCCATACAGGAACAATTATCACAATTATACAGGCTGAATGGCAATAATAAAAAAGCAGACAGCCTTTTGCAGAAGTTAATTGCGGAAATGAATAATGATAGCAAAAAAGGTGAAAATGATGAAAGCATCGGCCATTATGCCGATCGTGAATTGGCTTATGCCTATCTTTTACATCATGATAATGAAAACGCCCTGAAACACGCATTAATAGAATACAACAGGCGACCGATGAATATTGATGTTAATCAAACGCTTGCATGGGTCTATTATAAAATGACGCAGTATGATAAAGCCTTGCCTTATATACAAACAGCATTAAAAACCAATTCAAAAAACCCTATACTTCTTTGCAATGCCGGGCTTATTTATGCATATAGTGGCAAGAGAGAACTTGCAAAATCAATTTTACAGGAGGCGTTAAAAAATAATCCCAATATAGATGTTGATTTAAAAACTGAAAGTGAAAATGTATTGAAAACGCTGTAATTTTTTATGGAACGATACAAATTTAAATGCAAAACATTTTTTGCAATCATCAGCCTTGTATTGCCGCTTACGCCATTTGCACATACAATCAATTATGTACTGGAAAGAGCGCCAGTCAATGATGTAGTATGGTATTATTTTAAACTGGGAGTTCGTCATATAGTACCTGGTGGACTTGACCATATTTTATTTGTAATAAGCCTTTGCCTGCTTAATACAAAGATCAAAACAATTTTATGGCAGGCATCCGCATTTACGGTTGCACATACTTTTACTCTTGCCTTAAGTATGAAGGGCATTATTCAACTGCCGGCAGATATAGTAGAACCTTTAATTGCTTTATCAATAATGTTTGTTGCGATTGAAAATATTTTATTGAGCGAATTAAAAGCGTGGCGTATTGCAATCGTTTTTATGTTTGGACTTGTACATGGAATGGGATTTGCAAGGGCGTTGAATGAAATAGGATTGCCGCGAAATAAGTTTTTTACTTCTATTTTCTCATTTAATGTGGGTGTTGAAATCGGGCAGATAATCATAATAACCTTAATGTTTATGCTCATCATTATTCCATTTGGAAAAAGGCCTTGGTACAAAAAAATTATTGTTTATCCGTTATCTGCAACTATTGCATTAATTGCGGCGTACTGGACAGGTCAAAGAATTTTCGTTTAAAATAAAATACCTGGTATTTTTATTTAAGAACCATGAGGTTTATGTTTCTATTACTTTTGATAGCTTGAATGAGAATATAAAGTTCAAATAAATCAGGCGACGTTTAATTGTTTAAAGTTGGCCCGGCATTTTGAAACATTAATTAATTCCCATTATTTTACCTGAATGGATTTTATAAAAAAGGAAACTACACAAAATCCCTGGCCAGCAAATGAATAGTCATCCGGTAATTTATGATGGCTCTTTTACTCTTTCAAAAATTTACACATTTTAAGATATGAGTAAATGGGGTAAAGGGAGTGTTTTTGCGGACACAATCTTGCAGGCTCACAACAAACTCTTTATTTACCGCCTTGCTGGCTGAAAAAAGGAATAAATACCATTAGTATTTTTGAACAAATCAATTCCACAGAACAGAAAGAAATCAAGAGAATCAAAACGCCGGTGCTGGATCAGTTAAGGAAATAAGATTATAATTAATTGATCTTAAAACAGACATTATCTTTTCTCAAAGAAAATTTATAAAATTGAGTAGAAGCGTAAAGGAGAAATAAAATAAATGAAATGGGAATAATTATCTTCACATAAATGTTAGGTCTTCAGTAAAATCAAGGGTTTCTTAATTTTTTTTCTCTTCAACTTTACACAATATTACTCTCTTGCTTTTCCCAGTGCTTCATTTGGATTTAATTCTTTTCTATTATTTTATCGAACGGTAATAAAAACCTGCCCTGGTGTTAACCCATCTCCTGTAGCATTTAAAGTTGCCTTTCCACTCCTTCCATCCGGGCGAACAAGGACGAGGCATCTCCCCTGGAAAGTTTTGTGTTGCGGCTGTTGCATGCTTTCCATATCGCTTGGATTCGCATTGCCGGTTGCAATGATTGCAGCATTTCCTTCAATATTAAAATGCAAAGGCACTTCTGCATCAGGAACAAGGTTGCCTTTTGCATCAATCACTTCTGCGGTAACGTAAGCAAGGTCATTTGGGCTGGCATGGATATTTTCGCGGTCTGCAACAAGGCGGATTGCTGCCGCCTTACCAGCCGTTTTCAACACCACCGAATCCGCTGCTTTTCCATTTTTGATTCCGATTGCTTTCAACTCTCCTGGCTCATAATTGATGTTAAATGATGCAGTAAGTTTGGTTTGCGGAGAGGCGCTTTGCTCGCCAATGATTTTACCATTTTGCACAAGGCGCACCGTATCATACCTGGTATACACATGCACCTGTAAAGTTTTGCCTTCAGCACCTGGAAAAGTGTAGGAGGGAAGCTCATTTGGCCAGCCCCAATAGCTTACTGTTTCTGTTTTACCTTCAGGAATGGACGCATGCACCAGCATCTCTAATTTACTCCGGTTCCATACGACATCGCGGTAATAAGATTGTGGCTTTCTACCACCTATCAAATCAATATCGCCACACCAGGAATTAAACCAGGGAAACGTCATCGAAAATGATGTCTTCCCATCTGTGGTAGCATGGCCGATACCGGTTTCGCCCAGGTAATCCATCGCCGTCCAAACAAAATCGCCAATTACATAAGGATGTTTTTCTACCTGTTGCCAGTTTTCAAAAGCCTCCCGTGGAAAAGATTCAGTACCCATCATGACGCGCTCCGGATATTTTGCATGATCATTTTCATACTCTTTCCATTGATAATTATAACCACCCACATCAAGCAAGGCAAAAGCGGCAGCGGTGGTATCCCATTTGTAACCAGGATGATCCCAAAAGAAACAAATCGCTTCTGTTACAGGGCGCGTGCCGTCGAGCCTTTTCACTTCATCACGCAATCTCTTTGCGATAACAAGGCCCGATGAGTCAGCGCGTTCATTGATCTCGTTGCCAATACTCCAAAAAACTACCGAAGGATGATTGCGATCGCGGAGCACCATGGCATCAATATCTTTTTTCCATGAGGTATCAAAATAAAGATGATAATCCTGCGGGTTCTTTCCCCGTTCCCACATGTCAAATGCCTCATCAATAACAATGATTCCAAGTCTGTCGCACGCGTTCAGGAATTGTTGTGAAGGCGGATTATGACTGGTGCGCACCGCATTATAGCCAAACTTTTTTAAGAGCTCCACTCTTCGCTCTTCTGCACGATCAATCGTTGCAGAACCCAGCGGCCCATTGTCGTGATGCATACATCCGCCACGAAGTTTAATTGATTCTCCATTCAGGAGGAAACCTTTTTCAGCAGTGATACTCACGGACCGGATTCCAAAATTGGTTACCACATGATCGAGGTTTTTCCCGCTTTGCAAAATATCAGTTTCTGCATGATAGAGATAAGGCGATTCCGGCGACCAAAGCTGCGGATGCGAAACAGACACAGTTTGAGATACTGAAATGTCTGATTCAGGCGTAGGAATATCAGTTTCCTTTGTTGCAACAACATGGTTTTTAGCATCCAAAACTTTTGTGCGAAGTTTCAGATTACTGATAGTTTTCAAGTTTTCAAAACCAGCAATATTTGTTATTACGTCTATTTTTGCAGATTTTTTTGAAACAGTTGGCGTAGTAATGTTAACGCCCCATTGTTCCACATGGATAGCGTTTGTTATAGCGAGCCATACATGGCGATAAATGCCTGAACCACTGTACCAGCGCGAGTTTTTTCCTTCGTTGCGCACGCGCACTGCAAGAACGTTTTCTCCGTTTTGTTTAAGATAAGAAGTGAGGTCATAATAAAATGGCGTATAACCATAAGGATGATTTCCCAAATGATGACCATTGATCCATACATCGCTGTTCATATAAACACCATCGAAATAAATGCTCACTTTTTTACCCGGGATATTTTGTAGCGTAAAATGTTTTCGGTACCAGCCAACGCCTCCGACGGTATAGCCGGTGGCTGTTGAACCAATACTTTTTGAAGAGAAAGGTCCGATAACAGAATCGGATTGCTCCGGCAAATCTTCAATACTCCAGTCGTGAGGAAGATTTACCATCCGCCATTTGGAATCATTATAACCCGGTGAATCTGCAGCTATGGTACTGTCTTTTATAAAGCGCCAACCCGCATCAAAGAGGTTGTTTCGAACGGTAGTGATTTGTGCATTGGTAATTGCACAACAAACCATGCAGCAAAAAATGAATAAACTTTTTTTCATGATTAAAAATGTTTAGCATGTAATTAAATTAAGGACTAATATCCTTTCATCATCTATTATTATTGCCTGAATTGCCACAAGCATTAATCTTTTTCTTCCATCTCACCAGGTAAAATCTCATTGTCTTTATCATCGAGGACGGAATGCTTACCCGGCCAATGAAGATAAAGAAAGAGCGCTCCAAGTATTGTCAATAAAATGCCCCACCAGACGCCTGCGTGTAATTCTTCCAGCACCACGTGCGGGTTTTGGCTTGTAGCAAGCCCGGGGATATTGGCAATTAAAACAATAGGGCCATAGATGGCTAACATGATCCCTACAAAAAACCATATTGAAAAACCTTCTTCTTCATGCATAAAATATAATTTTTACCAGAAAATAATTTGTAAAATAATAAAAGCGACCAATACCACTCCAGCCCAGAAAACCGGGCGCTTTATTAACGGAAGATGAGCGTCTGAAGGCAATTCCGTGCAGCCTCTTACTAATCCAACTAATTCTTCTACAGGCTTTGGCTTAGTAGCATAACTGACAAATACAGTTACAAGCACACATATTATCCACGACCACAGCGCGCGATACATATCTTCTGCCATTGCTTTTGCGTCGGCCGAACCTGTTATTATTGCGAGCGCACGCGGGTCTACTCTTACCCATGCCCACATACCAACTGAAGCAACTGTGCCGGCAAGCAATCCCCAAAAACCTCCTGCTGATGTAGTTCTTTTCCACAGCATTCCCAGTATAACCGTACCAAATAACGGAGCAATGAAAAAGCTGAATAACGCCTGGACATAATCCATAATGCTGGCGGCATTCTCCACCAAATAGGCCGTGCCAATGCTGATAAGAACACCAATGAAAGTAGCCCACCGCCCCATTTTTACATAATGTTTATCAGTAGCTTCTTTCTTAGTAATCTTAAAGTGAAGCGGCCTGTAAATATCATAGGTCCATACGGTTGAGAAGGCCGTGACATTGCCCGCCATGCCCGACATGAAGCCGGCGATAAGGGCCGTTACTCCTAACCCTAATAATCCCGGACCCAAATAACGCGCCATCATTAAAGGCAAAATTTCATTATAGCTTGCTCCACCTGTTGCCGCTGCCTGGGCCTGGCCTACCAAGCCTGGCATTACGGCCAAACCAATCAAACCAGGTAATATCACGATTAAAGGAACCAGCATTTTAAATCCTGAACCAATGATTGGGGCCATTTTTGCTGACCGCAAATCTTTTGCTGAAAGTACCCGTTGAACAACCAGAAAATCAGTAGTCCAGTATCCGAATGAAATAATAAAACCTAAACCAAACACAATTCCAATCCATTGAATGCCCATCGGATTGTCATTAAAATGGCCCAGCGTGCTCCACATATGTGTATAATCGCCGCCGGGAAGATTATGCTGGATCCTGCTCACCATTCCTTTCCAGCCGCCCACTTCCACCAACCCGAGAATGGGCACCAGCAAGGCCCCTGCCCAGATGAGCACAAATTGCAATACTTCATTGAAGATTGCGGAAAGCAAACCGCCTAACAGCACATAAACCATTACGGTGATGGAAGATACCCAAATACTGAAATTTAAATCCCAGCCAAGAATGACTTTCATTACCAATGCCATCGCAAACATGTTTACACCACTCATGAGCACCGTCATGAAACCAAAAGAAATGGCGGATAACATGCTGGTGCTTTTGCCGAAACGCAATTTTAAATACCCGGGAACGGAATGTGTTTTAGATATGTAGTAAAATGGCATCATAACAATACCCAGGAAAAGCATAGCCGGTATGGCACCAATCCAATACCAGTGAGCTGCTAAAATTCCATATTGGTATGCCGCTGCGGCCCAGCCCATCAGTTCCAGCGAACCCAGGTTGGCGGAAATAAAAGCCAGTCCGGCAATCCACATGGTCATCTTTCTTCCGGCAAGAAAGAAATCATCTCCGGTTTTGGTGAATCTTACGAGGTAATATCCGATTCCTAAAACGATCAGGAAATAAATAATGATGATGAGCAAATCTGCCCAATTCAATGAAATTAATCCGCCGGAGAGTAAAAATCCTTTAAAGAGATCAGCCATGGTGCTTATTTTATCGTTTGTTACTGATTAATATTGCTATTTATTTTTTATCTTATTGTCAGGTCGTTCCATCTCAATTCATTTTTAAAATCACGGATATTTGTTTGTTCACTGATGAGCAAACATTCTATTCCGGCCATATCGGCAAAATCTTCTAGATGTTCCGCAGTAAGATTTTGGCTAAAGCATGTGTGATGTGCGCCACCAGCGAGTATCCATGCAGCGCAACCCGTAGCCATGTTAGGCTTGGGTTTCCACAAAACCCTCGCAACAGGCAACTTTGGTAGATCATGGACGGGAGCTACCGCTTCCACTTCATTTACCAATAATCGAAAACGATTTCCCATATCAATGATGGAAGCATTTAGAGCCTCACCTCCATTAACATTAAAAACCAACCGGACAGGATCTGCTTTTCCTCCGATTCCTAAAGGATGTATTTCACAGGAAGGCTTTCCATGGGCGATAGAAGGACAAATTTCCAGCATGTGAGAACCGAGCACCATTTCATTATCGGCATTAAAATGATAGGTATAATCTTCCATAAAAGAATTACCCCCTTTCAACCCACTGCCCATCACTTTCATGACACGAACTAAGGCAGCGGTTTTCCAGTCGCCTTCAGCCCCAAAACCGTAACCTGCCGCCATCATTCGTTGCGCACCAATTCCAGGCAACTGCCTCATTCCATGAAGGTCTTCAAAAGTGTCTGTAAATCCTTTGAAATTCCCCAGCTCCAAAAAATATTTCAGTCCTAATTCAATTCGCGCAGCATCCAATAAAGATTGATGTTTTTCATTGCCCTGGTTCAAACTATTATCAAGTTTATAATTGTCCTGGTATTCCTGTATCAATTGGCTGACATCGGCGTCCGCAACTTCATTAATAACTTTTACCAAATCGCCAATGCCGTGAGTATTTACTGAATAGCCAAATTTCATTTCAGCTTCCACTTTATCTCCATCGGTCACTGCTACAAAGCGCATGTTATCGCCAAAACGAACAAACTTTGCGCCCTGCCAATCGTTCCAACCGGCAGCCGCGCGCGCCCAAACATTAATACTCTCCAAAACTTTTGTATCCTGCCAAAAACCTACAATTACTTTTCTTTTCAAACGCATCCGGCTCATGATAAAACCAAATTCCCTATCGCCGTGAGCACTTTGATTGAGGTTCATAAAATCCATATCGATTTCGCTCCATGGAATATCGCTGTTGAATTGTGTGTGTAAATGACACAATGGTTTTTGCAAAATTTTCAATCCACCAATCCACATTTTCGCCGGAGAAAAAGTATGCATCCATGCAATGACGCCAATGCAATTTTTTGCCGTGTTGGCTTCAGAACAAATGTTATAAATTTCCTCAGGAGATTTTACCGTTGGTTTAAAAATTATGGTAACCGGAATATGCAAATCGTCATTCAAAAACTTCGCAATAATTTGCGAATGTTCCGCCACTTTATTCAGCGTTTCTTCTCCATACAAATGTTGGCTTCCTGTAACAAACCACACTTCAAGATTCTTCAGATTAATCATTTTAAATTTTTTATCTTATTTGTTTAAAAATTATTCGTTAGCTAATTGAACGTCTTTTATTTTTAGGGGAACCACCATTTTTCTTTTCCAATATCATCAGTGAAAAAAGTAGTCTTCTCACATTTTTCGAAAATTTATTTTGGAGAAACGCGCAGCAGCAGAGAACCATGCGCATTGACCATTTGTTGAAATTTATTTTTATAAATACCCAACTCCTTTCGTTTCCACAAGTCCCTCAAACCTGCTTTTTTAAAAGAACCAATATCTTTAAATGAGAAAGAAACATTTTGCGCTTCATCGGCTAAATTAAAAATGGCAATATTTATTTGTTTACTGTTTAATAGATGAGAAATCCAGATGGCTTTTGCACTATCCTGGAAAATACATTGAGGATGTTCTGAATTTTGGTCAACAGAAATTACTTCTTCGTTCATTAAAAGACTATCATCGAAAGGACTGTCTTCCGGCATATTGCCGCCCATCATCAGAGGAGATTGATAAATGCACCAGAAAGTAAAATGCGTGCGCGATTCATCGTCCGTAAAGCGACTGTACCTTTCGGGGCCGACCGGTCCGCGCTTGGACAATTTTCCGATCTGCAACATATCACAATCAGGCCAATGGCCCGGCCCGCCTGTGCCCTGCCATTGTCTGGCGAAATTCATCATAGCCAGAATTTCTTTCCAATTATCCCAAAAATCATCGGCCATGCGCCACATATTTGCATGAGCCATTACGTGCGTTGAATCTTTCACAGGCGTTGCGCCTGGCGAAATACTTAACACAATTGGTCTTCCGCAATTTTGAATAGCTGTTTTATAACCTTCAATTTCGGCTTTGTGATAAGGCCTTGAAATATCATCTACTTTAATAAAATCAACACCCCATGAAGCATATAATTGCAACAAAGAATTGAGGTATTCCTGCGCTCCTTTTTTAGTCATGTCTAAACCGTACATGTGATTGAGCCAGCTACAGGTTGAATTCGTATCGGCAATTTGATCTGCAGTAATTCCATCGGTTCCTAAAACTTTTGTTTTTGCCCAAACGGCTTGCCGCGGAATACCACGCATTACATGAATACCAAATTTTAATCCTAAAGAATGTACATAACCTGCCAGTGGTTTAAATCCTTTGCGAGGAAAAGAAGAAGGAAATTTATCTGGCTGTGGAAGAAGCCTTCCATACTCATCCATTTTCAGCCATGGAATATAGGATCCATCGTAGAGTCGCTTTTGTTCAGGGTTTCCAATCTTGCTGTAGGGAGAATTATCATACGCCCAGAGAAAGTCGACTACAATATATTGCCAGCCATAAGGCTTTAAATTCTTCGCCATGTAACCGGCATTTGCCTTTACTTCATCTTCATGAACGGCTGAGCCAAAACAATTGTAGCTGTTCCAGCCCATCGGCGGCGTTAAGGCAAGATTATTTTGCTGCGCAAAGCCAGGGTATGACAAAAGAAATATCGCTGCTATTAGATAATATGGTTTCAAATTCTTAAACACCATTAATCCGATTCTATATTTTATTTTAATAAAAGTGAGGAATTATTCTGCTGCTACAATATCAATATCTTTTACTTTTTCGGGGAACCATAACACCACTTCTCCTTTTGCCCCTGTTTGCCAGTTTTTTTGAAAAGAAATCTGTCAAATTTTTTATAAGAATTTATTGGCCGTAATAGGAATTTTTTCCGTGCTTACGTTCATAATGTTTTTTTATCAAAGAATCCTTTAGCCGCAATGCATCTGTCTTGACGCTTTCTGTGATAAATGCCATTTTCGCAATAGTTTCCAAAACAGCACTGTTATATACTGCTTTCCCAGCAGTTTTGCCCCACGTAAATGGTGCATGGTTTCCAACTAAAATCATTTCCATTTCTTCATAGCTGATATTTTTTTCTTTGAGTGCATTAATGATTTGAAAGCCTGTCTGGTATTCATAATCACCCTGGATCATTTCATCACTCATCGGGGCTGCACAAGGAATGTCGTAAGTAGTATGGTCGGCGTGTGTAGTTCCATAAACAGGAATATCCCGCAGGCTTTGTGCCCAGGCTGTTGCATAAACCGAATGTGTATGTGAAATTCCTCCTATTGCTTCAAAGTTTTTGTACAATACAGCATGAGTGAGCGTATCAGAAGAAGGCCGTAAATCGCCTTCGATTGTTTTTCCATCAAAATCAACTACCACCATTTTATCGGGTGTAAGTTCATCGTAAGGCACTCCGCTGGGTTTAATTGCAAAAACGCCTAATGACCTGTCAGCCGCGCTTACATTTCCAAAAGTGAACAAAACCAAACCTAATTTTGGTAATTGCAAATTAGCTTCGCATGCTTCCTGTTGAATGTTTTTATATTTGGATCCTGCCATCGTTTATGTTGTTAATTGTTGTTCAATACATTCACCCAATTTTTGATATTTTAAATACCTCTTTTCATAAATTTCAACCTTGTTTTTATTGGGCTGATATTCTGCTTCAAAACCTTGTCCCATGGCAGCCATAGCATCCTCTACCTTACTATAAACACCTGCTGCGGTTGCTGCAAACATGGCTGCGCCTGCTGCACAGGTTTGTTCTGATTTGTGTATTTTAATTGGCATGTTCATCACATCGGCCATGGTTTGCATAATGGAAGGTGATTTTTTGGCAACGCCGCCCATACCAATTAAACCTTTTACCGCAATCCCCTGCTCAACAAACCTGTTTACAATTGCCTTGGCTCCAAAGCACGTAGCTTCCACCAGTGATTTAAAAATTCGAGGTGCATCGGTTCCCAGGTTGAGTCCGCTGATGCAAGCTTTCAGCAATTGATTGGCGTCCGGTGTTCTTCTGCCATTTAGCCAATCAACAGATAATTCATTGGAAATTTCTAGTGGCAACGCTTCGGCAGCCAAAGAAAGCTCCTTAATTATTTTATCAGTCGCTTCCTGAATTAACTTGTCTGCAATCGTTGAATCAATTAGTGATGAATTATATAAAAGATTTAAAGGCCATGAAAGAATATTTCTGAACCAGGCATAAGTATCTCCAAATGCTGACTGCCCGGCCTCCATCCCAATCATTCCCGGTATCACCGAGCCGGTCACCTGCCCACAAATTCCTCCTACTAAAGCGCCTTCTACTTCATTGACCGGCGCTACCAGGATATCGCAGGTTGAAGTACCCATTACTTTGCTTAAATAATATGGCTCTATTTGCCCGCCCACAGCGCCCATGTGTGCATCAAAAGCACCAACTCCAACAACAACGTTTGCAGTTAACCCTAATCGTTCGGCCCATTCCCGTGATAATTTTCCAGCTGGCTCATCTGAAGTATAAGTTTTGGAAAATAATTTTTTCGTAAAACCTTTTAGTAAAGGATCTATTGAACTAAAGAATTCATCGGGAGGCAGTCCACCAAATTCTTCTGCCCACAAGGCTTTATGCCCTGCAGCGCATCGACTTCGTTTCATTTGTGAAACATGAGTTCCTCCTGTTAGTAAAAAGGGAATCCAGTCGCAATGTTCAACCCATGAGAAGCAGTTATTTCGTACCTTTTCATCCTTACGTAATGTGTGTAATAATTTAGCCCAAAACCATTCGGAGGAATAAACCCCTCCTACATACCTGAGGTAGTTTCCCGGAAATTTTTTTGAATGCAAATTAATTTCTTCGGCTTCTTTTACGGCTGTATGGTCTTTCCATAAAACAAACATTGCATTTTCATCTTCTTCCAGGCCGCTTAATAGTGCTAATGGAATTCCTTCTTTATTTACAGCCACAGGAGTGGAACCGGTAGTATCAATCGAAATAGCCTTGACAGATTTGGCAACAGAAGGCCCGGCATTTTTTAAACAGGAACAAATTGTTTCCGTAAGACCTTCTATATAATCAAGAGGGTGTTGCCGGAATTGATTTATTGCGGGATTACAAAAAAGCCCATCCCGCCAACGGGGGAAATTGAAAACGGAAGAACTGACTTCTTTACCATCGCAAGTTCTAATTATCACAGAACGTACTGAATCTGTGCCAAAATCCAGGCCAATTACGAATTGTTCTTCCTGCATTTTCGTTTTTTGTGTCAAAGTAACACTTATTTTATTAAATTAAAAAATTTTTGAGAATAGTTTTATTTTGGATTTAGAGTAGGTGGTCGGGATTGGGAATAAATTTGAGAAAAGCGTGAAAATTGGTGGTATAGTTTCTTTTGTTTAGTTTATAATAAAAGGCTCCTTTTTTGGATCCTGTTTTGTCTTTTTCCTTTTGCTTTATTAAAAGATCTGTGGAAAGAACTTTACGGCTAAAATTTCTTTTGTCAAAAGTTGTATCATATACGTCTTCATATAAGTTTTGTAATTGTGGCATGGTAAACTTATCGGTAAGTAATTCAAATAGAATAGGATGAAGAGAGGCTTGGTAACGAAGGCTTTTTCTTGCTAATTTTACCATATAAGCATGGTCAAAAATCAGCTTGGGAAATTTATTAAAAGGAAACCATTCTGCTTTAAATTTAGTACTTAGTTGATTTTCGTATTTATGGATATCTATGAGTGCAAAATAAACGACGCTAAACGTCCTTTCTATTGGATCACGCCGGGGATCACCAAGAGTATGAAGTTGTTGTAAATAAACACCGGACAGGCCCGTTAATTCATTTAGGATTCGTTCGGCGGCTTGTTCCAGGCTTTCAGTTGCCTGAACAAAACCTCCCATAAGACTCCATTCATCTTTCTTTGGTTCGAACCCTCTCTTGATCAATAGTAATTTCAAATGTTCACCATCGAAACCGAAGATGATACAATCAACGGCAACGAGATAATGATTTTCTCCCCTATAACGCTTCATAATATTTATACTTCTGTATGAGAAATAAAGTCTGCTTTTGATTCATTAATTGAGGTGTAAATATATTTCTTTTCTCAATCCATAAAGATTTAAAACAAACACTTTTATTTTTTTTTATTTAATTATTGTATTCCTGACATGAATAAATTTAATTTGACCTTTAAATTGAAACTGTTGTGAAAGAGGAATTTTTTTTTAAAAAGGCTTAAAACACGTTTTGTCACATCTGTTCAAACATTTTAATACTCACATTGATCGGGGAAGGATCTTTTCAAACCATATAATTCACTTTGCAGCCGAAGATGATTAATTTAATTCGTGTTGCATGTGCTACAATTATAAAATTCATAAAATATTTACTTCTCTCTCTAATTGAATTCCAAATTTTTCTTTGACCGAAATTTTTATCTCTTCACTTAAATTATAAATTTCTTTTCCGGTGGCATTCCCATAATTTACCAATACGAGTGCTTGTTTTTCATAACAACCTGCGTCATCTTTTCTGAAACCTTTCCATCCACATTTTTCTATTAACCAGCCTGCAGGAATTTTGAAATGTTCCTCGTCAATTTTATAAAAAGGTATGTTCTGATCAATAGGTTCCTTTAATGCGAGTAGTTCGTGGCCTCCAATTACCGGATTTTTAAAAAAGCTTCCGGCATTCCCGATAATTTTCGGACTGGGTAATTTGGATGAACGAATACTAATAACCGCATCAGATATAGATTTCACGCTTAATTCTTTCACATTCATTTTTTGCAATTCTGCTTCAATTGCCCCATAAGAAATATTAAAAACCGGATTTTTTTTCAAACGATAAGTTACATTTAAAATGGCAAACTGTTCTTTATATTTATTTTTAAAAACACTTTCCCGGTAACCGAATTCACAATCTTTTGCAGAAAAAGTTGTTCTCACTTTTTCTTTCAGATGAAGAGCTTCCAACCGGCAAAAAACATCTTTTATTTCCACACCGTAAGCGCCAATATTTTGCATGGGAGATGCACCTACGTTTCCAGGAATAAGTGAAAGATTTTCAACACCGCTGAAATTATTATTTACACAAAACATTACAAAGCTGTGCCACTTTACACCGGCTCCTGCATTTATAAAAATAAATTCTTCATCTTCACTAATGATATTAATTCCTGAAATTTCATTTTTCAAAACCAATCCATCAAAATCTTTGGTAAACAGAATATTGCTGCCACCTCCAAGAATCATTTTTGATAAGATTGATTTGCTTTCTTCAAGGCTTTCTTTTAGTTCCTCTTCGGAAAAAAATGTGGCAAAGTGTTTGGCAATGGCTGCCACGCCAAACGTGTTATAATTTTTGAGTGAATAATTTTCATGAACTTGCATAAATTAAAATTACCGGCAAAAATATGAATGAACAAACTGCAGTGGTTATTGGCGCAACAGGATTAACGGGAAATTTAGTTGTTGAGAAATTATTGAAAGATAATAATTTTAAAACAGTCCGCCTTTTGGTACGCAGAAATGTGAATATTATTCATCCAAAACTGCAACAGGAAATTGTAAACTTTAATGATAATGATGATTACACGAAAAAATTTGGTGAAGGTGATGTAATTTTTTGTTGCATTGGCACTACTCAAAAAAAAGTAAAAGGTGATAAAATCTTATATGAAAGAATTGATCATGACATTCCGGTAAATGCAGCAAGGATAGGTATTCCAAAGGGTTATAAAAAATTTCTTATTATTTCTTCAATCGGGGCAAATGAAAATTCTTCAAACTTTTATTTAAGATTAAAAGGTAAAACAGAGAATGCTTTAAAAGAATTTCCATTCCTTAGTCTTAGTATTTTTCAACCATCAGTTTTAAATGGCAAAAGGAATGAAAATCGTATTGGAGAAATAATTGCACAGACAATCATGGATATTCTGTCTTTTTTGTTTATTGGTCCTTTAAAAAAATACCGGGCAATTGGTGCAAACAACATTGCCAAGGCGATGGTACAAGCGAGTAAGCTACCAGGAAGAGGAGTGGATTATTACAGATATGATGAAATAATGGAGCTTGCCCGAAATTATGAAGGGGACTAAAAATTTAATACATAACGGTCATGTATAGACGAAAATAGTTACAAGAAAATTATTCAAAAGTAAAACGACAAATATTAAGGATTCCTTTTTCTATTTGGCAATAAAAAACCAGTAGTAAACAAACAATTACTGAAGATTTTTAATTTTAAGCTATAATTTAAAATGGATCTACATCAGAGACAACGACAACGCTTCTAAATTTTTTTTCTGCTTTTAAAAGATCAATATGGTTGTTGATCACTTTCTTCTGAATTTTCAAATGAGCCGCATCCTGTGGCAGTTTGAGCAATATTTCCATCAGGAACATATTTCTTACCCGGTTAATAATAGGTGCTGCCGGGCCAACTAAATGTGGAAAATCCTTTTGTAAAAAATTCGCCAGGATTTCAGCCGCTTCAAAAACTTTTTCTTTAATGGTGTGTTTTAATGTGATACGAATTAACCTGCTAAATGGCGGATAAAAAAATTGTTTTCGCATTTCCATTTCAAAATCATAAAACTTCGAATAATCATGTTGCTGCACAAATAATAAAACCGGGTGATCAATCTTCGAAGCCTGGATAAGAACGAGGCCTCTGGCGGCTTTTCTGCCTGCTCTTCCGCTCACCTGTTCCATTAATTGAAATGCTCTTTCATTTACCCGAAAATCAGCAAAAGTTAATAATCCATCCGCATCAAGAACACCAACCAAGCTTACATTTTCAAAGTCTAAACCTTTTACTACCATTTGCGTACCGGCTAAAACATCAATGCGATGTTGCTCAAATAATTTTATTAAAGTATCGTGTGCATTTTTTCCTTTTACAGCATCTACATCCATTCTTGCTATCCGGTTATTTGGAAAATCATTCGTTAATTCTTCTTCAATCTTTTCAGTTCCAAAATTTTTTTCCATCCAGTTTACACTTCCACATGCAGGACATGAAACAAGCTTGGCATAAGTGTTGCCGCAATAATGGCAATGTAGTTTATTAGAATATTTATGCAGCGTTAAGGTAACAGAACAGTTTTCACATTGCGGAATAAAACCACAGGTACCGCAAATTAAAAATGGTGCATATCCCCGCCGGTTTTGAAAAAGGATAACCTGTTTATCATTTTGTAAGGCAGCCTCAATTTCTGATTTTAGCTGAGGCGAAATCATCACTTTCCCTTTCTTCGAAGCAGCGACTGTTTTGGTATCGATAATTTTTATCTCGGGTAATTGTATTTTTCCGAACCTTTCGGTAAGAGACACCAAAGCATATTTATTTTTTTGTGCATTATAATAACTTTCTAAAGAAGGCGTGGCGCTTCCCATCAAAATTTTTGCATTAAAAAGCGACGCATAAAAAACGGCGGCGTCGCGTGCATTGTAGCGTGGTGCAGGGTCTTGTTGTTTAAAAGAGGGATCATGTTCTTCATCAATAACAATCAAACCAAGATTTTTAAAAGGAAGGAATAATGAACTTCTGGCTCCAAGTATTATTTTCAATTCGCCGGTTTTTATTTTATTCCAGATTTCTATTCTTTCGTTATTATTAAATTTAGAATGATAGATTGCAATGTTTCCACCAAAATAAAGTTGCAGCCTTCGAATGATCTGTGCCGTTAGCGTAATCTCAGGAAGAAGATATAAAACCTGTTTTCCTTCACTCACAAATTTTTCAATTTGCTTGATATACAATTGCGTCTTTCCGCTGCTTGTGACGCCGTGTACCAGGCAAACTTCTTTTTTTTGAAAAGAAAGATCTATTTCATTCAATGCTTTTTTTTGTGATTCATTCAATTCAAAATTTACTTCCATTTTTTTGGGAAGAGATTGAATGCGATCTGTACTTCTTCTTTGTACGAACAGAATATTTTTTTCTGTCAGGGATTTTAGTTGTGCAGCGCTTGCGCCCGACTTTTTTAGAAGCTGTGTTTGTAAAACTTCGCCTTCTGTTTTTGAAAAATGTAAAAAACTTAACAGCAATTCCAGTTGTTTTGGTGCTCTTCCAAAATCGTCCATGAGCTTACTTAGCTTTTCATCTGAAGAAAATTCAGGGTTTAACAGAACAAAATTTTCCTTTTTTTCCCTGTATTTATCCGTTAGAGATTCCCAGATAAAACAGACTTTTTTTTCGATCAGTCTTTTTATTAAAGGGTAGACGTGAATGATATTGGCAACTTGCTGCACTTCTGTGATCTTCAATTCTTTTTTTATTAGCAAGGCTTCCGCAAGCAAATATTCTTCATCATCAAGCGCAGAAAAGTCTTCCCCATATTCTTCATTGTAAATTAAAATAGCTTCACTACTCAGTTTTAAATGCGTTGGAAGTGCCGCTGCCATTACTTCTCCTTCGCTGCACATGTAATATTCGCTGATCCATTTCCAGAATTGCAATTGCTTTGGATAAACTACCGGATCATCATCTATGACATTTAAAATTTCTTTTGTTTCATAAGCCGGTTTTTCTTCACTCGTTGATTTTATAATCCCGGCGTACTTTTTATTTTTTCCAAAAACAACTTCTGCGCGGCAACCGATTTGTATTCTCCTGACTAGTTTTTCAGGAACCGAATAAGTATAAGTTTTCGGAATTGCCAAAGGCAAAATCACTTCCACCCATGTATTTACAGGCTCTTCACTTTCATTAAATAAATTTTTTGGCTCAAAATTTTCAATAATCATTCTTGCAAAGATATTGAGTGTGTGTCGATAAGAGAACGAATGCCAATTGGTACTTTTAAAGCAAATTTATCCGGATATATTTTAGTATCACACTTTCATTTTTCAATCCAGCTTGCTTCATATTTTTTTAATGCCTCTTTCATTTGATTAAAAATTTTTTCTTTTAAAAAAGAAACCTCTTTAAGGGTTAAACCTTCCGTAGAAGTTTTTGAAAGGTATACTGCGCGGCACTTCCCAGGGTTTAAGGAAAAAATACTTTTATAATTCAGACGGTCATAAGTATCTAAAAATAAAATTGGTTGGATTGGCTTTTGCGTTTCAATAGCAATCCTGAAAGCGCCATCATAAAAGCTTTTTAATGGTTGATGGGTCATGTTGAAAGTTCCTTCAGGGCAAATAAAAACAGAAATTTTCTGATGTATAAATGAAATTAATTTGTGTATACTTTTGGCGCGCGCAATTGTGTTTTTGCGGTCGACTGAAACGGTTCCTCTTTTATAAATGGAGCCGAAAATTGGAATCGCATTCATTTCAGATTTTCCAAGAATACGAATGTGTTTATGCCTGATCACTTTCATCATCATGGGAATATCGAGATATGAAATGTGATTACTTACAAAAATATATTCTGCATGGTTGTCGTAAGTTTCTTCAAAAATATTGCGATGTTTTATTGCCAGCATAAAAAAAAATGCGTCGGCCCAAAATCGAGAAAATTTATAAATCAGATTTCCACCTTTAATTGGTTTTTCTAAAAAAGCCCAGACAAACAAAGGAAGTAGAATAAACATCCAAAATAAAAAGACGGCAAACCCATAAATGCTGAAACAGAACCTAAACACTTTCCTTAGAAGAGCCATTGCATTCATTTAATAGCGAGATAAAAACGCTTAAATTCACAAAATTAGTATCCCTTTCTTATTGTATAACAAGACATTATGCAAAAGATTGAAAAACCGGGTTTTAAAAAGCTTTTAGCATAGCAAATTACTCAAAATTATCTTACATTTGCACTCCAAAAAATTGGAAAATTATGTTTGCAATAGTAAAAATCGCCGGCCAGCAGTTTAAAGTTACACCAGGCCAAAGTTTGTATGTTCCTCATCTATCTGGAAAGCAAGGTGACGAGGTGGAATTTTCTGAAGTGCTTTTGCACGACGACAATGGAAAAGTTTCTGTTGGTGGCGATGCAAATGTAAAAGTAAAAGCAGAAATAGTAAACGAATTAGTAAAGGGCGAAAAGGTGATCGCTTTTAAAATGAAGAAAAGAAAAGGCTTTAGAAAAAAGCATGGCCATCGCACTCAGTATACTCACATCAAAGTGAAAGAAATCGCATAGGCATTACCGTTATATAATACGAAATGAAAAATTACTCATTTCAAAAAATTATCAATTTTTAATTTAAAAATTATGGCACATAAAAAAGGTGAAGGTTCTGTAAAAAACGGGCGTGATTCACAAAGCAAAAGATTAGGTGTAAAAATTTTTGGTGGACAAGCCGCCATTTCTGGAAATATTATTTTGCGCCAACGCGGAACAGTTTATCATCCTGGAAAAAATGTTGGCCTTGGTAAAGACTTTACCATCTTCGCAACTGCTGATGGAGTTGTTGAATTCAGAAAGACAAAAGGTGATAAAACAATTGTTTCTGTGAATGCTCCAGAAGCAACTGCATAAAAAAATTTTGAAATAAGTTTTGACAGTTAACAAAATGTTTTTATTTTTAGTTTTTATTTACTAACAATTAAATTCTAAAAACATGGCAACTGCAAAAAAAGCCGCTCCTAAAAAAGCTGCTGCAAAAAAAGCCGCACCTAAAAAGGCCGCTGCCCCGAAAAAAGCCGCTCCTAAAAAAGCCGCTGCAAAAGCTGCTCCTAAAAAAGCCGCTGCAAAAAAAGCCGCTCCTAACAAGGTCGCTGCAAAAAAAGCTGCTCCTAAGAAAAAATAGATTTATTTTTCTTGCAGATAATTTAAAGTCCCGGAATTTTCGGGACTTTTTTAATTTTTCCTTCTACAATCCAGCAAGGCAGCAGGTTTGATGATTAGTAAACAGAAAATTGTTTTCCATTAAAGATGCTTTTTTTTTAAACATTATTGTCCTGTTGTGCAAAAAATAAAAAGATAATCGACTAGTTTTTGTCGTTTCTCTTTGTGAAAGCATATAAATTTTAAAGGCGTTTCAAATCAGAGATCATTCAACTGTTATAGTTTAAGATCATTGAACTAACGGTGATCTACAAACGCTTTTTGAAAAAAAATATTTTCAAAATTGATTGCCTAAGTGAACTGATAAAAAAGAAAAATAAAAATAGTAGCTGCGGAAGAAATAAGAATTTTTAAAAAAAAATAATTTTGAAAAATTTTAAAAGGCATTTTCGAAATGTTAATATTAATGTCTTGAAGTAAAAAAAAATTATTGATTAATGGATATAAATTATTGAGGACTCATTATAAATCTGAAGATTGAAACCTGTTTGCCATTCATAAAAAACTCTGAAAATTTTTTGCTGCGAGACTTGAAGCATTTTAAAAAATTATTCGGGTTCAGAAGTTGTCATTGCAAAATATTTGGGGTAAAACAATTTCTTTTCTGAAAAAAGATATTTTCGGTAAACAAATTTTTAAGAGAATATAGTTTCTAAAAAAAATAAGGCAAATTTTATTTGTCTGTAATTTTTTTTTCAGAAAGCATTTAAGATACATATGCAAGAATACATCTTCAAATGTCTAATGGCCGGAGATAAATAGAATAAGAAAACGATTTATTTGTTTCTTTACTGGAAAACGTACCGTGGATTTATTAATAATAAATCCAGTCAATCAATAAGCCGGGAAGGGCGCCAAGAAGAATAATGAACGCGGCCGTAATGATCAACCAAAATTTGAATGAAGAAGAGACTTTTATTTCATCGTTTACGCCGGGCACAGGATCTTTAAAATAGATCGCCTGGATCACTTTAAAATAATAGACTGCACCGATGGCTGCGCAAATAACACCGAGAACAACGAGCCACAATTGATGCCCATCTTTTACGGCCGCCATTAATACGTAAAATTTCGCTGTAAAACCAGCAGTAAGAGGAATTCCGGTTAAGGATAAAAGGAAAATAACAGCGGTTAGCGCAAGCAATGGTTGTTTTTTTCCAAGGCCATTAAAACCTTCAATAGAATAATCTGCCATCTTAATAATAACTGCAAAAATTCCAATGGTAGCAAGGCAGTAAGCGGCTGCATATAAAAGCAACCCTTCTTTTGCTGTATCGTTCAAAGCAAATAACGTGAACATCATAAAACCAGCATGTGAAATACTTGAATAAGCAAGCATTCTTTTTACACTTTTTTGAAAGACTGCGGTGATATTTCCAATCAATAAAGTGGCCGCTGTAATTACTACAATCAACATTTGCCATTGATGATGCATTGCACCAAAGGAGGTTTGAAAAAGCCTGAAGAATGCAACGAACGCCGCGACTTTCACCATGGTCATCATAAACGAAGTCACTACCGCCGGCGCTCCATCATACACATCAGGCGCCCAGAAATGAAAAGGTGCTGCGGAGACTTTAAAAGAAATTCCGACCAGAATCAAAACTAATCCTGCGGCGATTAACACCGGAAGATTTCCTGTCCCTAAATTTATTGCATCAATATAAAAAGAGCCCAGCGTATTTCCCCCATAAATTAAGGCTATCCCCATGAGTAGAATACCTGTGGAAAATGCGCCCATTAATAGATATTTCAGGGCGGCTTCGTTACCCTTTAAATTTCGTTTGTCACTTCCCGTTAGTATGTATAATGGAATGGATAAAATTTCTATTCCCAGAAAAAGCAAGAGCAATGTATTGAAAGAAGATAAAATGGAAAGTCCACATAAAACAAAAAACATTAAAGAAAAATATTCGGAAATATGAAGGCCGATTTTTTGAAAGTCTTTTCCATTTAAAAGAAAAAATAATAAAGTGCAGATGAAAGCAATGGTATTAAAATGCAATCCGAATGAATCAAATTTCAGCATTCCTTTTGTATCCACACTAAAAAAAGGATGGCCGAAAAATTCGAAAATATTGGCAACCAAAACAATGATGATACCTGCAATGGCCCAGTATTTTGGGGTGGCGCTTTTTTTAAAAAAAACTCCTCCAAACATCATTATTACTCCCCAAAGTGCCGTTAATATTATTGCATTCATAATGTAATCCCAACACCCAAAGTGTTTATTTTATTTTATTTTAAAAAAACTGATTCAAATTATTTTTCATCAAAATTATTTCAAAGACATCCTGCTTAAAATATCTGTAACAGTTGACTGAGTCAAATGAATTACAGGTTCAGGATAAATTCCTAAAAATAAAATTGCGATAACAAGTACAAATAAAACGATTCCTTGCCCGGCGCTCATTTTCTTTGCCTGTTCTGCCAGCGCATTTGCTTTTCCAAAAAAAGTCTTTTGCACCATTGACAACATATAAACTGCTGAAAGAATAATTCCGATGGTTCCAAAAGCAGCAAACCAAATATTAAATTCAAACAATCCGTTCAACATTAAAAATTCGCTCACAAATGAATTGGAAAGTGGAAGGGCAATATTGGCAAATGCGATAATTACGAGGAAGATTGCAAGAGCCGGAGATTTTCCGGCAAGCCCGCTCAACTCCGAAATCTTTCGTACACCGGTTTTCTTTTCAATAATATCTACCACAATCCACAAGGCAAGAATATTAATTCCATGATTCAGCATTTCAAGCATCACGCCTTGTAAGCCCAAATTATTTGCAGAAAAGATTGCAGCGCTCATTAATCCGAGATGCGCAATAGAAGACCATGCGACGAATCTTTTCAAATCATTTTGATACAACGCAATGCAACTTGCATACAGAAGTCCGAAGATGCACAAAATCATTACCAAATGATCATATTTGGCAACTGCAGCAGGAAAAATCGGGAGTATCCAACGAATTAATCCAAACGCTCCCATCTTTACCATTAATCCGCTCAGGACTATCACTGAAGGGTAATTCGATTGTTCATAAACATCCGGTTGCCATGTATGAAATGGGAAAATCGGAATCTTTACAGCAAAGGCAATGAAGAAAAGCCAGAACAACCAATCCTGTTGACCGGGCGATAGCGCTGCGTTGTAAAAAGCATTTATAGAAAAAGAATGTGCAGAATCTGCGGAAACGGGAGATGTATGAACATATACAAAAATTATCCCGACCAACATCAGGAGAGAACCTAAGAATGTATAAACGAAAAATTTAAAAGTAGCTTGAATTCTTTTTTCACCGCCCCATCTGCTGCATAAAAAATATATTGGAATTAAAGCAAGTTCCCAGAAGAAATAAAATAATAAAGCATCTGTGGCAACAAATACACCCATAATGCCTGCCTGTGTTAAAAGCAATAAAGCAAAAAATGCATTCGGATTTTTGTATTCGGATTTATAAGTTGCGGCAAAAATAAGCGGATAAGAAAATGCCGTTAAAAATGTAAGCAAAAAGCCCATTCCATCAAGGCCTACAGAAAAACTGGAACCAATGTAAGGCATCCAGACATAAGAAACATTGTTATAATAAAAGAACTCGGGATGTGCCGCCACATCTGTATAACACAGGCTGATAACAGAAACAACCAAAGTAGCGATGGAAGATAAAAGCGCAAACATTTTAACGCTTTTCCCATTCTTAATAAAAATAGCAATCAGCCCTGTGATAAAAGGAATCCAAATCAGTAGTTCAGGAAAAGTATAGTATGTACCCAGCATTAATATTATTTTGTAAACAATTGAATAATAAATAAAATCAACAATCCGATAACCATCAATAACAGGTAAGAACCCACCTGGCCGCTTTGTAATAATCTCAATTGACGGCTTCCATAATTTACGCTTCTTCCTACTCCGCCTACAATTCCATCAATTCCTTTTTTATCAAAAACATTATTTAAAAAAGATCCTAAAGCACGATAAGGTTTTACAAAAAGCATCTCGTAAACTTCGTCTATGTAAAATTTATTTTTAATGGCTCTTACAAAAGCGTTTTCTGAAACCTCTTTTACCGGAGAATAATTTTTAAACTTGTTGTATCCCCAAACAGAAACAATGATCATCAAAACAGAAGAAACAATTATTAAAATCAAATCTGTTTGATGCGACACATTATTTTCTGCCATAAACCGGGTTGAATGAGCAAAAACGGGAGCTAAAAAATCATCAAATTTATTTGCATTTTTTACAAAGACTTCCGGTATTCCAACAAATCCGCCAAGGATAGAAAGAATGGCCAGAATAATTAACGGAACCGTCATTGTAGCCGGGCTTTCATGAATGTGATGTTCCTGTTCAGAAGTCCCCCTGAATTTTCCTTTAAAAGTCATAGCCAGAGCGCGGAACATATAAAAAGCGGTGAGCAAAGCGCCTCCCACACCGAGGACATATAATAAAGGGCTTTGGCCAAAAGTTGCCGAAAGAATTTCATCTTTTGAAAAGAAACCTGAGAATGGAGGAATACCTGAAATAGCAAGTGTTGCAATAAAAAAGGTAATGTAGGTAACTTTCATTTTTTTGCCCAAACCACCCATTTTTGTCATGTCCTGCTCGCCACCCATTGCATGAATTACAGAACCTGCAGCAAGGAATAGAAGCGCTTTAAAAAATGCATGAGTCATTACATGAAAAACCGCGGCAGAATAAGCGCCAACGCCAAGACCTAAAAACATATAACCAAGCTGGCTGACTGTAGAATAGGCCAATACTTTTTTAATATCATTTTGCTTCAAAGCAATAATTGCGGCAACAATTGCAGTTATCAGACCAATGCTGGCAACGCCGGCCAAAGTAACCGGGGCTAAAGAATATAAAATATTGCTTCGGGCAACCATATAAATACCTGCAGTAACCATCGTAGCAGCATGTATCAATGCAGAAACCGGTGTTGGGCCGGCCATTGCATCCGGAAGCCAGGTATATAAAGGTATCTGGGCGCTTTTAGCGGCAGCCCCTACAAAAAATAATAAAGTAATTCCTATAATTTCCGGAGAATTAATAGCAGAAAGAGCCGTGATGGCTCCATTTTGTTCATTAAAAAGTTGATGAAAAGAGACGGTTCCAAAAGCAGAAATCAGCCAGAATATAGCTAAAAGAAAACCGACATCTCCTATTCTGTTCATGATAAATGCCTTTTTGCCGGCATCATTATTTGCATGATCTTTAAACCAATATCCAATAAGTAAGTAAGAGCAAAGGCTCACTCCCTCCCAGCCAACATACATGATCACGTAATTGCCCCCCAACACGAGTATCAGCATTGAGAAGACAAATAAATTCAGGTAAGAAAAATACCTGCCAAATCCGGATTGTGTTTCATCTTTCATGTAGGAAATGGAATAAACATGAATTAAAAAACCAACGCCGGTAATGATCAGGAGAAATAAAGAAGTGAGTTGATCGACCTGGAATTCAAAAGGAATCACCAGTTTATCTACATGAATAAAATCGAAATAATGTATATTTTGGGTAACAAATCCTTCTTTTGATACTTGGATAAAAATCAAAACGCTGATACAAAAAGAAATAAAAATAACGGCACTTCCAATAATTCCTACCAGTGTTTTTGAAAGTGCATTTCGCGCAATGCCATTAATCAAACATCCAATTAAAGGAAGAAGGGGAACAAGATAAATAAGTTGAATTGCATCCATAAACCAAACTTCGGCAGCATTTAAAATTTTAAAATATTTTTTCCATTTTCGTCCAGTGAAAATGATTTTAGTTTTTTAATCTGTTTAAAAAATTGATATCAATAGAACGGGTATTTCTGTAGAGCATTACGATGATAGCCAGTCCCACACTCACTTCTGCGGCTGCAACGATCATTATAAAGAAGACAAATATCTGTGCACTTGATGCGATTGAATAGTTGAAAGCATTTGGAGTGGCCATGTGCATTTTTGAAAATGCGACCAACAGTAAATTCACTGAATTCAACATTAATTCAATGCACATAAAAACGATGATTGAATTACGCCTTGTAAGCGCCCCGACAATGCCGATGCAAAACAACGCCAACGACAAAAATATATACCACTTGATCTCCATGATTACAATTTTACGTATAAACCTAATCCTGCAGTATTTGATGCAGGAGCTATTGAAAAAATATCTTTAATTTTCTTAACTGCAACTCCGTTGAAAATATCGACTGCTTTATAAGAAGCGCCTTTAGTCAAAAACTTTACAATTAATCCTGAACCAATTGCACCAATTCCTGAATACAATGCGCCGTTATAATCCTGTGCTTTTACAGATTTTTCTGTTTTTCTTACCAAGCTGTAAACCGCAATGGCAGCGCCTGTATAGGCGGCAGCTTTATAAACAATTCGTCCTGTTCTGAATGTATTAAAAAGCTTGTTTACCTCAGTATTTTTTTTCATGCCAAGGATTTCAGCAACTTTAGAAATCTTATCAATGGGCGTCCTTCCCAAAGAAAATTTCGGTGCAAAACCTTTTTCTACATGCATTACTTTTCCAATAAGATCTTTTAAGTCCAAATTATTCAGATCAACCTGCGCAGATGATTTTTCTGCAAACAATAAAGCAGTAAATAAAAGTAAGACAGCAGAGAATTTTTGCATATTCATTGTTTTACAGGATCCTTTTTACCAATTAAAATTGCACCGATCATCGCGCTTAAAAATAAAACACTGCTTATTTCAAAGGGCACCACATATTTGCTAAATAACTCTTTGCCAAGGCTTTCAGTAAGTCCCACACTAGTTCCGGCTCTCAAAATTGTAGTCGTGGAATCGGAATGAGACAACGCGGCAACAAAAACAATCATTAAGGTAAGGCCTGAAATAACTCCGGCTAATTTCATGTATACGTTTTTTACCTGCTCCGTTTCAGCATTCAAATTCATTAGCATGATTACGAAAAGAAACAAAACCATGATAGCGCCTGCATAAACGATGATATTTACGATGGCCAGAAACTGCGCGTTCATTAAAACATAATGCCCGGAAATGGCAAAAAATACAATGATGAGACAAAGTACGCTGTAGATAGGATTTTTACTCGCCACTACGCCAATTGCACCAAAAACTGCGAGTGCAGCTAAAAACCAAAAGAGGATTTGTGTTATCTCCATTTTATAAGTTATGAGTAATAAGTTGAAAGTTATAAGTGAAAGAAAGCTTTGAACTTTTAAATTCTAAATATAAATTCAACTTATTTTTTTGTTTACTGTGTCAATCTAATCTTTTCTAAACCCTCTAAACTGTCTAAATAGAAAACAAACTTATTTGTTCGTTTTCTATCAATGTTCATTCCCATGTCCTTGGGGGTGAGCTATTCTGCTTCCCTTTGCCTTTGCAAAACCTTCAGGATCTGTTTTGGGGTCAGGAATTAATAAATCTTCTTTTCCATAAATAAATCCCTTTCTCTGGTAATTTGCCGGAGCAAAAGTTTCCGTTAAATAAACTGCATCTTTTGGGCACGCTTCTTCGCATAAGCCGCAGAAAATACACCTCAACATGTTGATCTCATATTTTGCGGCATATTTTTCTTCCCGGTATAAATGTTCTTCGCCTGGTTTGCGTTCAGCACATTCCATGGTAATCGCTTCAGCCGGACAAGCTAATGCACACAGTCCACATGCAGTGCAATTTTCGCGTCCCTCTTCATCTCTGTTCAACACCTGTAACCCACGAAAAACCGGACTAAAAGATCTTGTTTGTTCGGGATAGTTAATAGTTACTTTCTTTTTAAACATGTGCGTAATCGTAATTACCATGCCTTTGAAAATCGCTGGTAAATAGATCCGTTCCCAAATGGACATTTTCCTTCTGTCAACCGGTTTCACTCTATTTGTTAATGCTTCCATGTTAAATATTTTTAATCTGGCTTCTTTAACTCATTTTCTGCGTTGCAAAAATATCGTTAAGTTTTAGAAATGCCAGTAATTTTGTTTTAATAAAATTAATGCGCCGGTTACCAGCATATTGAAAAGCGATAATGGCAATAAAATCTTCCAGCCCAAATTCATCAACTGATCGTAACGAAATCTTGGAACAGTCCATCTTACCCACATAAAGAGGAAAATGAATAAAGATATTTTTGCAAAAAATACTGCACCTTCAACGATGGTTACCCAATTTTGTCCAATGGTATGGATCAGGTTTGCATCATTTACAAAAGGAATATCATAGCCGCCAAAATATAAAGTAGTCATCACCGCGCCACTCAAAAACATATTTACGTATTCTGCGAATAAATAAAATCCCAGTTTCATGGAAGAATATTCCGCGTGATAACCACCCATCAACTCATTTTCTGCTTCCGGCAAATCGAAAGGTGTACGATTTGTTTCTGCAAAAGCACAAATAAGGAAGATTAAGAATCCCAAAGGTTGGAGGAAAATATTCCAGGTCAGGTCTTTTTGTTGAGCTACCATTTCATTCAAGCTCAATGTGCCCGTTATCATCAATAAGCCAATCAGTGCAATTCCAAGCGCCAGTTCATAACTGATTATTTGGGAAGCAGCACGCATCGCACCGAGCAAAGAAAATTTATTATTACTCGCCCAGCCGCCAATCATAATTCCATAAACGCCCAAACTTACCACGCCAAAAATGTATAAAATTCCAATGTTGATATCTGCAATTTGAAGTGTGACGTCTCTACCAAAAATATGTAATTTATCACCCCACGGAATAACGGCACTCACCATAATCGCCGTGAGCATGGCGAGTATAGGACCGAGAATAAATAAAAATTTTGAAGAAAAATTTGGGACAATTTCTTCCTTAAAAAACAATTTCATTCCATCAGCCATTGGTTGTAAAATCCCGAAAGGGCCTGCACGGTTTGGACCGCGCCTGTCCTGCATAAACGCTGCCACTTTTCGTTCCGCATAAGTTGAGTACATCGCAACAAAAAGAGAAACCATTACCACAACGATAATTAAAACGAGTTTTTCTGTAAATAAAATCCAGTCGATGGTTAAAAGAATTTGGTTTTGATACATGGTGTGAAAACTAAAATTTTAATTATGGTTTTTTGTGGTCGTTTATAGATAATCTTTCCGCCGCTGTTTCTTGAATTTCTTTTTCTTCATCACGCTCAATAAAGGTGGTGGAAGTAGCAGGACCCGGTAAAATACTTAAATCAATATCAGATGTATTTACCTGGCTCACTTCATTGATGTCCAATAATAATTTGGGAGAACGGCCATTAAGAACTTTATTTAAAGGATCGGGAGGAACAACTTTTTTCAAATAGTGATTGGTAGAAATTACTGAATGGCGACTCACTTTTGTTGGCCCTTCAATGATCCAATCGGAAGTATTTTTCTTTTCAAAACGGCAGGTATTGCAGATCCACGCTGGTTTACCATCTATTACCTGCACTTCACCCCAAGGGTCTTTTCTTGAAGTAACACGGAAGACTTCTTCACCACGATTCCATAAAGTCACTTTCCCACAGCATTTGTCACAATCTCTGTGAGCATCTACCGGTTTTAAAAACCAAACGCGGTTTTTGAATCTATAAGTACGATCCGTCAAAGCGCCAACCGGACAAACATCAATCATATTTCCACTGAAATCGTTGTCAATTGCCTTAGAGATATAGGTAGAGATTTCAGATGCATCGCCTCTTAATAAAATCCCCTGAGAGCGTGAATTCGTTACTTGGTCCGCTACCATTAAGCAACGATAACATAAAATGCATCTTGTCATGTGAAGTTGGATATAAGGACCAATATCTTCTCTTACAAATGTTCTTCTTTTAAATTCATACCGCGTTCCTTCCGTTCCGTGATCGTAACTGAGATCCTGCAAATAACATTCACCTGCCTGGTCGCAAATAGGACAGTCCAAAGGATGATTAATCAATAAATATTCAACGATTCCTTTTCTTGCATCCAGTGCTCTTTCGCTGGTAACATTTTTCACAATCATTCCATCCATCACTTCCGTTCTGCACGAAGCCACTAATTTAGGCATCGGACGTGGATCCTTTGTAGAGCCGGCGGCAACTTCTACCAGGCACGTGCGGCATTTGCCACCACTTCCTTCCAGTGAACTATAATAGCACATGGTAGGAGGCGCTACTTCAGGGCCTATTTTTCTGGCAGCATTTAAAATAGTAGTTCCTTTTGGAACTTCTACGGTAATACCGTCTATGGTTACTTTAAATAATACTTGTTCTTCAGCCATCCCAATTATTTTTTAATTCTTGATTTAATTATGAAGCCACTGCTTCCAACGGATCCGCATAATTTGCCAATCCATAATTTCTTACCAAACATTCTTCCGGGTTTAGAACATGCCATTCAAATTCGTCCCTGAAATGGCGGATAGCTGCCGCAACCGGCCATGAGGCCGCATCTCCGAATGGACAAATCGTATTTCCTTCGATTCTGCGCTGTACATCCCAAAGAAGATCAATATCTTTCATTTTGCCCCTGCCGTGTTCAATATTGTAAAATATTTTTTCCATCCAGCCGGTTCCTTCGCGACATGGTGAGCATTGTCCACAGCTTTCATGATGATAAAAACGGGAAATGGTATAAGTATGCTTTACAACACACTGATCTTCATCCAAAACAATAAATCCGCCTGATCCCATGGAACTCCCGGTAATAAATCCACCATCAGCAAGACTTTCATAATTCATCAGGCGAGGTTCTCCCTTGGCTGTTTTTAATAAAAGATTTGCCGGCAAAATGGGAACCGATGAACCGCCGGGAATGCAAGCTTTCAATTTTTTTCCGTTGGCAATTCCACCACAATATTCATCACTGTAAATAAATTCTTCCACTGTAATGGTCATGTCAATTTCATAAACACCGGGTTTATTAATATTGCCACATGCAGAAATCAATTTCGTTCCTGTAGATCTTCCTATTCCAATTTTTGAATAAGCTTCGCCGCCTTCGTTAATGATTGGCACAACAGCGCAAATTGTTTCTACATTATTCACTACAGTCGGGCAGCCCCAAACTCCTTTAATGGCTGGGAAAGGTGGTTTAATTCTTGGCAAACCTCTTTTACCTTCCAGGCTTTCTAAAAGTGCGGTTTCTTCACCACAGATATAAGCGCCGGCGCCACGATAAAGGTAGATTTCGCAATTAAAACCACTACCCAAAATATTTTTTCCTATAAAGCCTTTTTGTCTTGCTTCATTAATTGCTTCCTGCAGGATATCTGCCACCCAATCATACTCACCACGAATGTAGATATAAGAAATATTGCTGCCCAAAGCATAAGAGGAAACGATCATTCCTTCTATCAAAAGATGGGGAATGTGTTCCATCAGATAGCGGTCTTTAAAAGTACCGGGTTCACTTTCGTCCGCATTACAAACAAGATAGCGCGCAACACCTTCAGGCTTGGCCAAAAAACTCCATTTCATTCCGGTAGGGAAACCTGCGCCGCCACGGCCTCTCAGGCCGCTTTTCTTTACTTCTTCTACAATATCTCCGGTTTGCATTTTCAATGCCTTTTCCACACTTTGATAACCGCCTTCACGGCGATAAACATCAAAACCTTTTATGCCGGGAATATTTACTTTATTTAATAATAATTTTTTCGTCATAATCTATTTATAAAAGAAAATTATTTCTTATAATCATGATTAAACATCCAGTTAAAACCATATTTGTCTTCCAGCATTCCAAACCTCGCTCCCCAAAAAGTATCCTGAAGTTCCATGGTAACTTTCCCGCCTTCAGATAATGCGGTAAACGTTTTATTCATTTCATCAGCATCATTAAAATTTAATGAAAGCGATATATTGGTTCCGGAGGTTACCGGCTGCCCGGGCATTGTATCAGAAACCAAAAAATTCAAATTACCTGCTTTAAAACTTGCATGCATAATTTTATCTTTCTGCTCTTCAGAAGATTCCATTGGAGATTCTCCAAAGGTTTGTTTGTAAACTACTTCACCATTTAGTGCTTTGCTGTAAAAATTAAGTGCTTCGGCAGCATTGCCATTAAAATTTAAATAGGGGATTATAGTTTCCATATAAATTGCCTTTATTTGTTTGTTTACTGCTAATTATTTCTTGCACTGTTATTTCTGCATTCTTCAATGATCTGGTCCACTTTTTCCGGTGTTAAGTGTTCCTTGTAAAACTTACCCATTTGCATCATTGGCGCATAACCGCACGCGCCAAGGCATTCAACGGTTTTTAGAGTAAATAGACCGTCCTCGGTTGTTTCGCCCACTTCAATGTTCAATTTCTGCTTAATATAATCAATTATCTGGTCACATCCTCTAAGCATACACGGGCCGGTTTGGCACACTTCAAATACATACTTACCTACTGGCTTTAAATGGAACATGGTATAAAAAGTAGCCACTTCATACACTTCAATCGGCTGGAGGTTTAATAAAGAAGCGACATAATCCATCGTGTTTACACTCAGCCAGCCATATTCTTCCTGAGCCATGTGAAGTACGCCCAATAAAGCGCTCTTACTTTTTCCTTCCGGATATCGCTTTATCAGTTCGGTTACTTTATCTAATTTTTCGGGTGAAAATTGTACACTCATTTGTTTTTCTTATTTCTTTTTTTATGCTTATCACATCTGCAATGTCCGGTGGCCGTCCAGTTTTTTATTTCACAATTAAAAGATCATTATAACCAATAAAATTTATAGGCACATTTTCAAAACTCACAATTTTTTTATTTTCCCATGCATCTTTAAAACTGACACGATCAAGATCATTTAGCATATCGATTCTTAGCGGCGCAAAACCTGATTGAGTTATCAAATCTTTTTTTAAGAGATCTTCTTTATCTAATTTTAAAAAACTGAATCCAAAAAGTCTTTTATAACCATTTTTGATGCATTCATTTCCGACATTCCAATTCAAAAACATCAATATCTTTTGTTGATCTTAGAAGTCCATGAATGCTGACTCAATTTCCCTTCAATTACCAAATATTTTACATCATGTTTGCTACATAACTCCAAAAAATTCCAGAATACCTTTTTCAAAACTAATCTTCTTTTTCATACCTGTTTTTTTTTGAAACCACTTTTTTTATTCTTCGATCACCCATTCGTGCAATCGTTCTTCCTCACTTGCTTTTGCCCAATACTTATCATCAGCAATCTCCGCTTCAACAAAAGTTACTTATCTTCCGACAGGTTTTTATTTTTCTCTCCTTCTCCATAAATAAAAAACTGTTTTCTTTTATTCCTCATTTTTTATTCCTTATTCTTTAAGCATCCAGTTCTCCAGCTATCAAGTTCAAACTACTCATGGTAATAATCGCATCGCTTAATAATCCGCCTTTTGTTAATTCAGAATAGGCCTGGTAATAAATAAAACAGGGTCTTCTGAAATGCAGGCGATACGGTGATCTTCCACCATCTGTTATCAGATAAAATCCGAGCTCACCATTTGCTCCTTCAATAGACGAATAAATTTCGCCAACCGGCAAATGTGTTTCGCCCATGATTATTTTAAAATGATAAATGAGGGCTTCCATTTTTGTATAGACATCTTTTTTATCAGGCAAATAAAATTCGGGAACATCGGCATGATAAACTTCCGCTTCCGCCCCTTTAAATTCCTGCACTTTTTGATAGGCCTGTTTGATGAGTTCCATGCTCTGCCACATTTCCTGGTCGCGAACTAAAAACCGGTCGTAACAATCGCCGGTAGTTCCAACAGGTATCGTGAAATTAAAATCTTCGTAACTGCTGTAAGGCGTATGAATCCTGACGTCGTAATCTACTCCCGCAGCTCTCAGATTCGGACCCGTAAATCCATAATTCAATGCGCGTTCCGCAGAGATTGGGCCTACACCAATCGTACGATCCATAAAAATCCTGTTGCGGATAAAAAGGTCATTGAATTCTTTCAAAACAGGCGGCCATTCTTTCATAAATTTCTCCAGCTTTTCGAAAGCCTGGTTGGTAAAGTTTCTTTCAAAACCACCAATCCTTCCCATATTTGTCGTGAGGCGCGAACCACATATTTCTTCATAAATTTCATAGATCAGTTCGCGGTACTGCATTAAATAGAGAAATCCTGAGAAAGCCCCCGAATCCACTCCAACAATTGAATTGCAAATCAGATGATCAGAGATCCTGGAAAGTTCCATGATAATGATGCGGAGATAATCTACACGCTTCGGAGTTTTTATTCCCAGTAGTCTTTCGCAGGTGATGTGCCAGCCAAAATTGTTCAATGGAGCAGAACAATAGTTTAATCTATCTGTGAGCGTCGTAATCTGGTAAGGTGCTCTGTGTTCCGCAATTTTTTCAAATGCCCGGTGGATATAACCAACCGTTTGCTCGGCGCTTACAATAGTTTCACCATCCAGCTCTATAACATTTTGAAACACACCATGAGTGGCAGGATGGGTTGGACCAAGATTTATTGTCGTTGTATGTTTTTCGACATTTCCTTCCGGTAAAGTTACGTGTTCACTCATTTTTTATTCTTTCACTTTTATAACTACAGTAAACAAACAAATATGCAGAATTTCTATTTTTATTTTACAATGCATCATTGGGCAACCGCAAGGGGGGCGTCCCTAACGTCCAAACATATCATCATCTTTATCCGTTCTCTGTTGATCTTCCAGCGGATATTCTTTTCTCAAAGGGAAATATTCCATTTCTTCTACATTCAAAATTCTTTTCAAATTAGGATGGCCAACAAAATTTACCCCAAAAAAATCATACGTTTCGCGTTCCATCCAATTGGCCGCGGAAAACAATGCGTAAGCGCTAAAAACATCGGGCTTTTTTATGTCAGTAAAAATTTTATAACGAATACGCACATTTTCTTTCAGATTGTGTAAATGATAAACAACCGCCAATTCTTTTCCTTCTTCGTTTGGATAATGAACGGCGCATAAATCTGTCATAAATTTGAAATCTAATTGAGGATCATCATAAAGATATTGTAGCACTTTTAGGTTCAGGTTTTTATCGGAAGTAAAGGTAAGCATGCCGTAAGGCTCTTCCCATCCGGCGAGCTGCTCGCCAAATTTTTCCATTAACCTGCTCCTGATAATTTCATTCGTTAAAGCCATAATCTTAATTCTTATTTCTTATTGAATGCCGTAAGTTTCCATTAATTCTTTATAGCGTGGAGAATTACGTCTTCTTAAATTTTCATTTCCCACCAGATCCTGCACCCTTAAAAATCCATCAATCACAGCTTCCGGCCGGGGCGGGCAACCCGGAACATATACGTCCACTGGAATAATCTGGTCAATTCCCTGCAAAACAGAATACGTATCAAAAATTCCACCGCTGCTGGCGCAGGCGCCCATTGCTAAAACCCAACGTGGCTCTGCCATTTGCAGATAAACCTGTTTTACTACAGGCGCCATCTTTTTGGCAATCGTGCCGATTACCATTAAAAGGTCGCATTGACGTGGAGTAAAACTTACTCTTTCAGAACCAAATCTTGCAAGGTCATAGTGTGATGCCATCAAAGCCATAAATTCAATTCCGCAACAACTGGTTGCAAAAGGCAAAGGCCAGATAGAATTTTTTCTTGCCAAACCAACTACGTCGCTAAATCTGGAAGCAAAAAAACCCTGACCAGGATAACCTTCAGGACCTTGAACAATAGAGTATGGTTTTTCTAGAGGTTTGTCAGTAATATTATATTGAACAGGACGTGCCATTTCTTTAATTTTTTAATTTGATAATTAGCTAATGTGCTAGTTACATTCTATTAGTTTGTTGCATTTCCAATTTTTCCAATTCTTTCATCTAATCAGCACATTAACTTTCCCCTTCCCAGTTTAATCCACCTTTTTTAATGATGTAAATAAATCCGGCAAGAAAAAATCCAACAAACATGCAGATTGCGCCAAAACCTTCCCAGCCTAATTCCCTGAAATTAACCGCGTAAGGATAAAAGAAAATAACTTCTACATCAAACAAAACAAACAAGATAGCAACCAGAAAATATTTTACAGCAATTGGCTTTCTTGCATTTCCCTGGATTTCAATTCCACCTTCAAAATTTTCAAGTTTATCGGCCGTTTTTCTTTTCGGTCCTAAAACACTCGTCCCGTAAATCATTAACGATAATAATGCCGCTGCGAAAATTAGTTGGATACCGATTGGCAAATAATTGGAGGTGCTGTTTACGCTTTGAATTTGTAAAAATGTCTGTATCAAAATTGGAATTTAATTCTGCAAAAGTAAGGCAGCAACATGAATTATCCATGAGAGAAAATCTGTTTGCATCTTTTTGATTCTTTACTGTAAGGAAATTTTTGAATCATTCTTTTAAAACTTTCTTTAAATAAAAACTCCCGACATTGCCAGGAGTCTTTATCAGGTATTTTATTTTTAAAATGCTATTTTTTCTTTGGCGCTGATGGCTTGGAAGCCTTATCTGCTGCCTGTTGCTGTTGTTTTGAAACTGCTTCCAAAGCATCTTTTGTTTTTAGAGCGGTAGCATCAGCAGGATCTATTTCCAGGATTTTATTATTGTAAATTGTTGCAGAATCGGTCTGTTGTTTGATATTATAAAAATATGCAACCAGGTATCTGTATGCGGGGATAATAAAACTCTTAACAGAGGCTTTATCTGTTGTTGTATCGCTGATAGCAATTACTTTTTCATAAAAAGGTTTTGCCAAACCTAATTCATAAGTGGTATCCATTCCTTCTTTGGAACGCGCTCCTAAATACCAGCCATAAACATCTGAAGGATATTTTTTCTGATAGATCTGAAAAACAGAATCTGCGGTTTTATAATTGCCACCACGATAATCGTTATACCCGGCATAAAACAGATCGGTTTTTCCATAATTGGAATCAACCTGTAAAACTTTGCCATACCATTTTCCTGCTTCAGCAAAATTATTCTGAGCGGCAAAGCTTTTTGCTATATCAGTAATGGTTTTAATTTTACTGGCGGCAACCGTATCCATGTTAATTGCTTTATCGATATAAGACATTCCTTCCGCTTCACTTCCGGGAAATTTCAATAATACTTTTCCATAAGTTGCATAATCCGTTGGCCCGATATTATCAGGATTCACCACAGCAAAGAATTTTTCAAAGGATTCTTTGGCTTTCAGTGAATCGCCCATTTTATCATAAGCATATGCCTTTAGTCCATATAGATTGGGAAATGTTTTTTGTCCTGCCGCAGATATACAAGCGTCAGCCTGCGTAATTGTTTCAGCATATTTCTTTGACACGTAGAAAAGAGAAGCCTTCGCGTAACAGTTTTTAGAATCATTATCCGCCACTGCCACATATTTATTTAAATATTCTGCTGCTTTGTTTACATCACGTTGATAATAATAAGTGTAAAGCCAATAATATACAGGTGCAAAATTTGCATCTTCGCGCATAGCATCCTGGTAGTATCTCATATAAACTGATTCCTGGCCGTATCCCTGGGTTTCAAAAATCCTGCCGATCATAAAACTGGCTCTTGCATCGCTCGGATCGAGTGTCAGTGCGGTTTGATAGTTTTTTGTTGCATTGCCACCATCATGTAGTTTCCAATATCCGTATCCAATTTCGTTATAAATATCCGGGTTCTTTTTATCTTTTTCTGCGGCTTGTTCCAATTTCTGAATTCCATACATAATGTCGCCATTTTTCGGATCTATATTTGCCCTTCCTACAGCGTAAAGAATTTCGGGAAGATCTCTCTTTTTGGTGTTATTGATGGCAGTTTCAAAACGGTTTCTTGCATCAGTTTTATTTCCCTGCATTAATTCAATTTGCCCTATTCCGATCATCATCAATGCATCATTAGGGTTTGCCTGCAACGTTTTTTGATACAATGCTTTTGCCGCTGCTGTGTCAATAGGCTCCCTGTTCGGAAAAAGATAAGTTTGGCCAAGCCAGTAAGCTGCTTCCGTATTATTGGGATTTGCAGTTAATAACTTTTGAAATACACCTTCTGCGCTTTCGTATCTTTCGTAGTTTAAAAACTGTTTTCCTTCTTTAATATCCTGGGCAAATAAACTGCTCCCCATTAGAACCAAAGAAGCGATTAGTCCGATTTTTTTCATGTTTACAATTTTTACTTTTATTAATAACTGGTTTTTGATTTTAAATTAATTTGTCGTCGCCTTGCGAATACTGAAATTCATTTTTGCCGGTCCCAAATAGGCACGCCTAAAAATTAATTGTCCTCTTTCGTATTCCATGAAAGTAGCGAAGCCACTTGCAAGGCCATCATAATTTTCTTTAATGATATAATACAAACCGCGTACCATAGGATAACGCTTCAGCATAATGTTGGCCTGGTAAGGCTTTATAAAGCTTTGCTCGGGGCAAGTGCATTGAATGGAAGCAATTCTAACTTTGTTTAAAAAACTTGTCTGTGTGGTATCTTCCGGATTTCCAATCCAGCTTACTCCAACGAAACCAAGCACGTTGTTATGTTCTGCTACATAATTAATTACATCCTGGCTGCTATTTTCTGCAAACACTTTTTTAGGATTCAAGGGTTTCCCTTTTAAAATTGAATCCATGGCATAACGAACAGTGCTTGTTTCTTTTAAACCATCAAAAACAGCCAATTGTTTATCTCCGGTACTTCCTTCCAAAATACCGCGAATTTCACTCATCGTAAAAAGCGAATCCGGTGCGTTTTTATTTACAATTACTGCAATGGCATCATTTGCTACTTTTGACCACGTAGGCGAAAAAGACAATTTATCCTTATAATATTTTTCTTCCTGGGGCGTAAGTCCGCGCGTGACAATAATCATCTTGGTGCTGTCTTTCATCAGGTCTTTAAAACATTCTGCTTCCGGTTTGTAATCTGCAATAATTTTTGTGTTTGGATACAATGCTTCAAAGACCTGGATCTCAGAATCTATTACCGGTTTAAAAGTTTCATCTACACTTATGTAAATCGTTCCCCGTTCTGGCGTATCAACGTCTGTCCGGACGTTTTGATGGCAGCTTGTAAAAAATATCCACAACAACGCAATCATAAACCTGATGCTTGCAGAATTTTTTATTTTATCATGCAGGTAGATCATTCTTTTATGTAATTTTTTTTAATGCCCCTGTAAACTCTCCATGAACCGTAAATGATTACTAAAACAGCGAAAATGTTTGCGAGAGTACCTGTAAAGCCGATTGAAAAATTAAATTGTTTGGCAAATAAAATAATAATTCCGACAGCAAGATAAATAAAGCCCATGCCCAAATCTGTTATACTGCGCATCATAATATAACGCTTCGTTTTTTTATCAGGAGTATTTTCAAATTCTTCAAGGCTCATATTTTTATTTTTTGCGTAAGCGGCAAGATAAAATAAAATGTAGAAATTCCCATAATTTGCCCGTTTACTCTATTCAAATAGTAAGATGCAAGGACGGTTGTTATTGATGCAACAAAATTGTTAAATGCTTTTTTTATTTCTTTAAAAGATTGGATGCATAAATAATTTTTTTCCATAAGTGCAATCTAAAAGCCCAAACAATAAACATTCCAACAATTAAATAATAGTTTTGCCATTTAAAAAAATAATCAAGATCGAAGGCAAAAAATTATGAAACCATCATTACCCCAGGGAACACGCGATTTTGCTGCTGAAACGCTGCGCAGGCGCAGATTTATTATTGAAACGATCAAAGACACTTTTGAGCTTTATGGTTTTGAACCTTTGGAAACTCCGTCAATGGAAAACCTGGAAACGCTGATGGGAAAATATGGCGATGAAGGCGATAAATTGATTTTTAAAATTTTAAATAATGGCCTTGATCATCCTTCGAAAAGGGAAAATGCAATAAAGGATTTTGAAAATATTCTTGCCGGGAAAAATAATAAAAACATTACGGAGAGAGCTTTGCGCTATGATCTTACCATTCCTTTTGCAAGATATATGGCGATGAACCAGGGAAAACTAACGATGCCATTTAAACGCTACCAAATTCAACCCGTTTGGCGCGCAGACCGGCCACAGAAAGGGCGTTACAGAGAATTTCTTCAATGTGATGCGGATGTTGCCGGAACCTATTCTTTGATAAGCGATGTGGAGCTTGCCGAAATCTATGCGGATGTTTTTGAGAAATTAAAAATAGAAGTTGATATAAAGATCAACAGCCGGAAAATACTTTATGCTTTGGCGGAAGTTTGCCAAAGCATTAATAATATGAATGTAATTACCATCGCCATTGATAAACTGGAAAAGGTTGGAATCGAAAAAGTAAAAGAAGAATTAAAAGCAAATGGGCTTTCTGAGAAAAGTATATTACTGATTGAAAATTATATCAACATCCAAGGCTCCAATTCAGAAAAATTGGAAAAATTAAAAACGATAATTGGCGCTTCAGAAACCGGTAAAAAAGGTATTGAAGAATTGAAATTTATTTTGGAATTTTTAAATAAGGAAGACAGTAAACAAACAAAAACAATCAATTTGGATTTTACTCTAGCGCGTGGATTGAATTATTACACAGGAACGATTTATGAAGTGAAAGCAAAAAATGTCCAGATGGGAAGCATTGGTGGTGGTGGCCGTTATGACGATCTTACCGGATTATTTGGCGTTCCTAATATGCCCGGGGTTGGTATCAGCTTTGGCTTAGACCGGATCTATGATGTAATGGAAGAATTAAAACTTTTTCCAGAAAAGATCAACCAATCAACAGAAGTTTTATTTTTTAATTTGGGTGAAAAAGAAAGTAAACATGCATTTTATATCATGCAAAAATTAAGACATGAAAAAATAAGTTGTGAATTATTTTATGAAAGTTCTAAATTGGAAAAACAATTTAAATACGCAACGAAAAAGGATATTTCTTATGCAATCATAATCGGCTCAAAAGAAATGGAGGAACAAAATTGTGTGGTAAAAAACCTGGTAACCGGCCAACAACAAACCATTTCTGAAAACAGGTTGGTAGAATTTTTTAAGAAATAAAACGGGTTACTTTATTCCAAATTTGAAATACATGATAAAATAAATACACTTACTTTTAAAGTTCCTTAATTCTGAAAAAATATTCATTCATCTTAAAAACATTTTATGAAATCTTTTCTTAAACTCAGTTTCCTAAGTGTGATCATCTTCCTATTTTCTTCCTGTGGAAAAAATAATGAAGCTGGAAAAATGATTCCTTCCGATGCGCTTTTTGTAACGCAGCTGAATGTAAAATCTCTCAGCAATAAATTATCCTGGGACGAAATAAAAAAGACAAGTTGGTATCAGAAGGTTTATTCAGATTCTTCCACTCCGGACTGGAGAAGAAAGATCCTTGATAATCCATCGGCCAGCGGAATTGATTTTGACGAAGGGCTAACTTTTTTTGTTGCAAAAAATTCCGGAACTGAATATTTTGCCGCTGAAGGAAAATTAAAAAGTGAAAAAGATTTCGAACAGTTCAATAAAAATTTTGATCCTTCACAAACCGCAAAAAAAGAAGGGAATATAAATCTGTTGATCTTAAAAGATAACAATGTGGTTGGCTGGAATGATGATCATTTTATTTATGTGATGAATCCGCAAACGACTTCTTCACAAATGTATAAATGGAGAGATAGTACCAATTTTCAGAACAATGCGCCTGCTGATAAAAGCGCGGAACTTTCTGCAATTTGTAAAAATTTATTTTCTTTAAAATCTGATAGTTCACTTTCAAAAAATGATCATTTCGCTGCGTTATTAAAAGAAAACGGTGACATTCATATTTGGCAAAACTCTGAAGCGATTGTTAAAAGTTCTTCGTCATTAGGAATGCTGGGAATGTTGAAATTAGATGCATTCACAAAAGATAATGTGAGCACGTACACCGTAAATTTTGACAAAGGAAAAATTAATGTTGATCAAAAAACATATCTCAGCAAAGAGCTTACAGACATCGTAAAAAAATACACTGGCAATTCCATCAATATGGATATGATCAAAAATATTCCCTCACAAAATGTGTTGGGAATATTTGCATTTAATTTTAAGCCGGAAGGAATTACAGAACTGATAAAATTAACTGGTGCAGATGGAATTGTAAATTCGTATGCACAGCAAATGGGCTTCACGCTTGATGATTTTTCAAAAGCTACCAATGGCGATTGGTTAATGGCCTTTAGCGATTTTAAGATGAATCCGGATACACTGAACAAACCTGACCTTAACTATATTTTTTCTGCCGGAATTGGTGATAAGGCAAGCCTTCAAAAGATCGTTGATGCAGCAAAAAAAACCACATCACAATTGGGAAAAGATTCCGCAGTAAATTATGTAATGAACAATAAAATGATTGCCTTTGGCAGTTCCACATCTTTTGCCAATCAATATCTTGCGGGCAACAATAATAAGTTCGATTTCTCTGATGAAATCTCTGGCCATCCGGTTGCGTTTTTCCTCGACATTCATAAGATTCTTTCTGAATTTTCCACTTTAAAAACAGACCATTCGGATAGAAAAGAAATGCTGAATCAAAGTTTGAATACCTGGAATAATATTATTGCTTCGGGTGGAGAATTTAAGGATAATGGATTTACATTTCATGCAGAAATAAACCTGATCAATAAGGATACAAACAGTTTGAAACAACTCAACAATTACCTGGACGAAATGTATAAAATAAATGAAGCGAGAAAAGACAGAAGTACTGCAAAGTTAGACTCCTTGCTGGTTCCACCGCCGATTGATACAGTGAATGTAAAATAAAAAGTATTTAGATAATGCAGATACAACTGCGCGAAGTAATACCGGATTATATTGAAAAAGAGAAAAGAATTGCTTCCCAAATCTGGGCTCAAAATATCTCAATAAAAAAGGGCGAGCATTTGCATATTGTTGCACCTTCGGGAAGTGGAAAAACTTCTTTAATCCATTTTATTTATGGCTTAAGAAAAGATTATTCGGGTTCCATTCTTTATGATGATACAAACATTAAAAATGTTTCCATAGAAAGATTTTCTGAATTCCGCCAAAATAAAATAAGCATTATTTTTCAGGATTTAAGATTGTTTGAAGAGCGGACTGTAAAGGAAAATATTGAAATAAAAAGGATCCTCGATCCATACCACCAGCCGGGAAAAATTACTGAAATGGCCGAAAGGCTTGGCATTAAAAATAAATTAAGTCAATTAGCAAAAACATGTAGTTACGGCGAGCAACAACGCATCGCAATTATCCGCGCATTGATGCAGCCTTTTGATTTTTTATTGTTAGATGAACCCTATAGCCATCTTGACGAAACGAACAGAAAAAAATCGATGGAATTGATTTACGAGGAATGCGCAAAACGTAGCGCAGCAATGATTTTTGCGGATTTAAAGCCGCTGGACTTTTTTAAAGATGAGAAGATTATTTATTTGTAAAATGCCTTTAACTTATAAAAATATTGAGCCTTTAATTGTTTCAGGAAAAAATAATTTTTCCAAATGGCTTGGTTATTTTGGTTTGGGAATTGGAGTTTTGTTACTCTTTGTTTCCATGCAAATGTTCGTCAATATTGGACAATTGCTCAGAGAAAATAATCCGAGAAAAAGCGGTGGTTATGATTTTATTTCTATTTCAAAAACGATTACCAATGAAAATATGGGGAAGGATAATAGTTTTACCGATGCAGATTTGATGAAACTTAAAGAACAACCTACTATCTCTGAAGTTGCACCATTGATTTCCAATAAATTCAGGGTGCGCGGCACTGCGGGTGATATTATTCCTTTCAGCACGGATCTTTTTTTAGAAAGTATAGACAATAATTTTATTGATACTGTTCCGCCAACATTTACATGGCAACCCGGACAAACAGTTGTACCAATTATTTTCTCTTCGGATTTTTTAGAGATGTATAATGTGTTTGCACCGGCGCAAGGCTTACCCCAGCTTTCTGCAAAAACAATTTCTTCTGTAAATATTATTTTGGAATGTTCCGGGCCCTATGGAGCCCAAAATTTTAAAGGAAATATTGTGGCATTAAGCGATCGTATTAATTCATTGTTGGTGCCAAAAAGTTTTATGAACTGGAGCAATCTTCATTTCATGGAAGACACTGCTGTACACGCCTCCAGGGTTTATATCAAAACCAAAGATGCCAATGATCCCAAGTTGATTTCTTATCTGGATCAGGAAAATTACCATCTTAATAAAGACAAAGTAAAATTTAGCCGTATCAAAAGTATTTTGCAAAACATTGTCAGCGCATTGGGCGTGTTTGGAATTTTAGTGATCGTTCTCGCCTTGATGTTATTTTCGTTTTATCTGCAATTGATGATCGCAAAAAGTAAAGACAACCTCCGGCTGTTGCTTACATTAGGTTACTCCCCAAAATGGCTTGCAAAAAGTGTTGCTAAAACGTGGCTTCCGGTTTATTTAACTATCATCATTGCTGCATTAATTCTCACAGAAATTTTTCATCTGTTATTCATGCAACTGTCTTTTGTAAAGTCTGCAAATCTTTCTTATTTTCCTGATTGGAGCGTATGGATCACGGCTGTATTTTTATTTGCCTTAACGATCTTTATTAATTTAAACCTGGTAAGAAAAGAGTTGATAAAAATTATATAAAACTATTTTATTTGTTGTTTTATAATTATATGGCCCTGTCCAGGTGAACATATCCGCCATCTAGCTGGATGATTTGACCAGTTGTATGGCTCGACCTTTCTGATAATAAAAAAACAACCATGTTAGCAATTTCTTCCCGAGTTGTCATTCGTTTTTCTAAAGGAATTTTTTCGGTAATTGATTTTAGTTTCTCTTTAGGGTTTTCACCTGACTTCCGCACTTTTTTATTTAGGAAAAAACAATTCTTGATTACCAGCGAGTTAGGCTAATAAATAGTGATGTTTTGGGTGTCCCGTTGTGTTTTATCTTTGATTAATGTTTGTACGCAAAAAG
>Ga0207652_10000180_pt1 | contig 66974 bp, 53 predicted proteins | sample KBSC63BmetaG_FD_184334 | JGI IMG/M metagenome (GOLD analysis project Ga0207652, IMG submission 184334) | Corn rhizosphere microbial communities from Kellogg Biological Station, Michigan, USA - KBS C6-3B metaG (SPAdes) (version 2) | ecosystem: Host-associated > Plants > Roots > Rhizosphere ... | reverse complement strand
CCGGTGCAAAGATCAATAAGATTACAAGCACTTCTTTGCAGGATTTTTCTGCCATTACGGTTGAATTTGAAACCGATGTAAAAACAGAAGTGGCGTTACAAAAAACCAAAGATGCGGTAGATAAAGCAAAGAAAGATTTGCCAACGGATCTTACACAGGAACCGAACGTGCAGGAAGTGAGTTTCAGTGAATTTCCGATCATGTTTGTAAACCTCAGTGGTGATTATGACATGATGAGCTTGAAAAAATTTGCAGATGATGCAAAGGACAAACTTGAAGAGCTGCCTGAAATAACCCGCGTGGATATTGTTGGTGCTCCTGAAAGGGAATTTCAGATCAATGTGGACAATTATAAAATGCAAAGCGCCGGCGTTACATTTAATGATATTGCTAATGCGGTGAAAGGTGAAAACGTAGATATTTCCGGGGGCCTTTTAGATGTGGGAAACATGAAACGCACATTGCAAATACGAGGGCAGTTTAAAAATGCTTTTGACATTTCGCAAATTATCGTCCGGAACACATCCGGAATGCCAATTTATCTGAAAGATATTGCAACGATAAAAGATACGGTGAAGACCAGTGAAAGTTATGCGCGATTGAATGGAAAAAATGTGGTTACCCTGAATATTATTAAAAGAGCCGGAGAAAATTTGATCCAGACTTCCGATGATGTAAAGAAATCAGTTGAAGAGATGAAGTCAACCATTTTGCCATCAAATTTGAATGTAGTAATCACCGGCGATCAAAGCCGCTCCACACGCACATCTTTCAACGACCTGGTAAATTCAATCGTTATAGGATTTGTCCTGGTTCTTTTGATTTTGATGTTTTTTATGGGCGTTACCAACGCGTTCTTTGTAGCGCTTTCTGTGCCGCTTAGTATGTTTGTCGCCTTCCTGTTTTTGCCGGCGGCGGATTTGATCGTTGGTGGAAATGTAACCCTGAACTTCATTGTGCTTTTTGCACTGCTTTTTGGCCTAGGTATTATTGTGGATGATGCGATTGTGGTAATAGAAAATACCCATCGCATTTTCATGGAAAACAAAGGAAAACTTTCCATTTTCGAATCCGCAAAAATGGCTGCCGGAGAGATTTTTATACCGGTGCTTTCGGGTACGCTTACCACATTGGCGCCTTTTGTTCCATTGCTTTTCTGGCCGGGAATTATTGGGAAGTTCATGATCTACCTGCCTACAATGCTGATCTTCACACTAACCGCATCGTTGATAGTCGCTTTTATTATGAACCCGGTTTTTGCCGTAGACTTTATGAATCATCCGGAAGAGCATGGTGTAAAAAGAAAATCTGCCATCTTCAAAAGCAAAGCATTTTTAATTCCGTTGGTTGCGGGTATTTTCTTCGACCTGGTGCATGTGCCCTTCTTAGGAAATTTGCTGATTTTCTTCTCACTCATTGTTGTACTGAACACGTATCTTTTTGATAGCTGGATTCATAAATTTCAAAATAACGTGTTGCCCTCGATCATGCGTAATTATGAAAAATTATTGCGTTGGGCAGTAGCAGGATGGAGACCGGTTTGGCTTTTGGTGGGCACATTTGTGTTGCTGATTTTTTCTTTAATACTTTTTAAAATAAGAAATGTGCCGGTGGTTTTCTTCCCGAAAGGTGATCCGAATTTCATTTATGTTTATCTGAAATTACCTGTTGGAAGTAGTGTAGATTATACCGATTCGATCACAAAAGATATTGAACATAAAGTAACAAAGATCCTGGACGGTCCATCCGGAAAACCAAACCCGATTGTGGAAAGTGTGATTTCAAATGTGGCTGTTGGAGCTTCTGATCCTTCGAGTGGTGACCGCAGTACACAACCAAATCTTGGCAGGGTACAGGTTTCCTTTGTGGAATATGAAAAAAGGAACGGTGTTTCTACTGAACCTTATCTCGATTCTATCCGGCAGGCGATCAAAGGAATTCCGGGTGCACAAATATCTGTAGCGCAGGAACAAAACGGTCCGCCTACCGAGCCGCCAATTAATATTGAAGTGGCAAGTGAAGATTTTGATGTACTTACTTCCACCGCTATGGACTTAAAAACATACCTCGATAGTTTGCAAATTCCGGGAGTGGAAGAATTAAAACTTGATGTGGATCTCACCAATCCTGAGATTACGTTATCGATAAACCGGCAGCGTGCGATGATTGAAGGAGTATCTACTGCACAAATCGGGCAGCAGATCAGGACGGCGCTGTTCGGCCTGGAGGTATCCAAAATAAAAAGTGGGGAAGATGAATACAAGATCCAATTGCGCAATAATGAATTGCAAAGAAAAAACCTGTCAGACCTGTTGAATATGAACATTGTTTTCCGTGATATGGCGAGTGGGGGACAGGTGAAATCCATTCCAATCAGTTCATTGGTAGACGTCGATTACACGAGTACTTATGGAAGTATCAAAAGGAAAAATGTAAAGCGTGTGATTACTATTTTCTCTAATGTCCTATCCGGATACACGCCAACAGAAGTAAATCAGAACATTGCGACAGCCATCAACAACTTTAATAAAAAAAGTACTAATGTTACGATCAAACAAACCGGTGAAGGAGAACAGCAGGCCGAAACCGGTGCATTCCTTGGAAAAGCGTTGATGGTAGCGTTAATGCTGATCTTATTTATACTGGTGCTTCAGTTTAATTCCATCAGTAAACCAGTGATTATTCTTACAGAAATTTTATTCAGTGTCATTGGTGTCATCCTTGGATTCTCGATTACAGGAATGGGAATATCGGTAGTAATGACGGGAATAGGAATTGTAGGGTTGGCGGGCATTGTGGTGAAGAATGCGATATTGGTAATTGATTTTGCTGACGAACTAAGGGCGCGTGGAATGAAGACAAGAGAAGCAGTGATCCAGGCTGGAAAGATTAGGATTATCCCGGTATTGCTTACGGCGCTTGCAGCCATCTTCGCCTTGCTTCCTTTGGCGATCGGTTTCAATATTAACTTCGTAACCATGTTTACCGATTTGAATCCACATATTTTCTTTGGGGGTGACAGCGCTGTATTCTGGAAGCCGCTTGCGTGGACGATCATCTTCGGTTTGGCGTTCGCATTCTTTATGACACTCATCATGGTGCCAAGTATGTATCTGATTGCAGAAAGGCTGAAGCGCCCTATGAGAAGGCAGTTTGGAGGAAGATGGATCTCCATCATGGGTATTCCGCCGTTGACATTATTGTTTATTCCGTTGATGTTTGTAACGATGTTTATCCATAATGCAAAAGTGAGAAGAAGAAAAAGGATTTTGGGAAATAAAGTAGGAATGAGGTGGATTGGTAGTTGGTTTTGACGTTGATGTTTAGTTTAGATATGGCCTGCAGGAATTTTTTCTTGCAGGTTTTTTTTTGAAAATAATATTGCAGGGAAAATGAAAAAAAGAAATGGTGTTATTTGTTTGTTTACGGTCAGTTTATAAAAATATTTTCGTTTTTACTTTTAATATTCAAAAAGCTACTATAGTTTTAGCCCCGATTTATTTACCAAAATTAAAACCAAACTAAAATGAAGTACTATCTCAATGTTTTAAGGAACTATGCAACTTTTTCAGGAAGAGCACGTAGAAGTGAATACTGGTATTTTGCTTTATTCAATGTAATTTTTGCAGTTGCTGCGATAATGCTCGACAAAGCATTTGGAACGAATTTTAGCTTCGAAACAGCAGCGGGGCCTATTGATGCATTTTACGGGTATGTATATGTCTTATACATCTTATTTATTTTTTTACCCAGTCTGGCCGTATTGGTAAGGCGACTTCATGATGTAGGAAAAAGTGGCTGGTTTGTTTTAATTTCCCTTATTCCAATCGTAGGTTCTATTTGGATTTTGATTCTGGTGTGTACCGATAGCATTCCTGGCAAAAACCAGTATGGATTGAATCCAAAAGGAATTGGCAATTATGATGAAATAGACCAGGTAGGGGAATATCTGGTTAAATAAGAAAAGAAATTCACTGGCTCAGCATTGAATAATCTTGAGAAAATGGCTGAAAAAGATTACTTAAAAGATCAGCAAAACCATAAATAAGGCAAATAATTATTTTCCTTTTGAAGCAGAATCTGTTTTCAGACGTGAAGAATCTATTCTAAGATGAGGAGAATCTGTTTTTTTGGTACTCAGATCAATCGAATTATTTGTGTCAGGAATATTTCCATTTACATTTGGAACCGGCACGGTTCTATAAGTTTCTGAATCTTTCGCTTCGCTTTTTTTATTATTGTTGCACGCAAAAAACGTAGCAGAAAATAAAACAATAAGGATAAAATACTTTTTCATACCCGGGTTATTTAAGGTTTAAAAAAATTATTACTATAAATACCATGCCGCTTTTGCCGCCGTTGATCAGTTGTAAATTATCAATTCGGCAAACTGAATCAACGATCACCGGTTCACTATTCGCCATTTTTATTTACTTTGTCATAACAATTGTAAGAAAATGGAAAGAACAACTACCGGGGAAAAAGTATTTATCAAATCGGATTTGATCATTCTTATCGGCGGTGCAGTTGCAGTTATTTGTGCGGCTGTTTTCTATTATCTTAAATTAAACCCGGTTCTTGCGTTCCTCACTTCTGCTGCCGCTGTGGCTTTACTGGCAGCACTTGTAGGCCGCAGCGTGGAACAATTGGGTGATCGGTTTGGCCCTGGTGCAACAGGCGTTTTGCAATCTGCATTAGGAAACCTTCCTGAATTATTTATCTCCATTTTTGCATTGAGAGCCGGCTTGACCACTGTAGTAAAAGCCGCCCTGGTTGGTTCTATTTTATCCAATCTTTTACTGGTACTCGGACTTTCTTTTTTTGTAGGCGGATTGCGACACGGAACGCAAAAATTAGGGTCATCACGTGCACGCACAATCGTCACCTTGATGCTATTATCGGTAATGGCTATGGCAATTCCTTCTTTAGCTCATTGGATACATTCGGCTGCAGCGCCACATGAAGAAACATTTTCTTTAATTGTAGCGATCGTTTTGCTGGTTTTATTTTTATTATATCTGCCCGCTTCATTGAAGCGTGGTAAAACAGGCGTTGCAAATGATGTTGATGACGAAGAGAAACCGCGTTGGCCGCTTTGGCTTGCAGTCGCATTGTTGACAATAGCAAGTACTGCAGCCGCTTTTGTTTCTGATTGGTTTGTAACTGCCCTGGAACCGTCTATGAAATCAATGCACATTTCTGATGAATTTGCCGGTCTTGTAATTGTTGCTATTGCCGGAAATGCGATCGAGAATGTAGTGGGAATACAGCTTGCAGCAAAAGGCCGTTCTGAATATGCATTTTCAGTGATCATCAACAGTCCATTACAAATAGCGCTGGTGCTCGCTCCATTATTAGTGATCATCAGCCAGGTATTTGGACTGGCTTCGTTCACACTGGTATTTTCTCCGATGCTTTTGGCGGGCATGTTTCTGGCGATTGTGCTGGCGGCATTTATATCTTTTGATGGCGAATCCAATTGGCTGGAAGGTGCTGCGTTGATTGCCATTTATATTATTATTGCCACCGCATTCTGGTGGGGATAACTTTTTCAAGAATTACAGTAAACAAACAAATACCCGGAATTGTATTTTTCAATTTTGAAAAAATCTTCCGCTATTTCAATGGAATAAATTCTTTTTCAACATTCCATCCGCTTACTGCGAATTCAACTTTTTTGTCTTTAATTTTCACGTTTGGAATGGTAACATGTACTGTTGTCGACTCATTTGGCGACAAAGAAAAATAATTATCAGACCAGAAAGAAGGCAATATCTCTTTTCCATTTTCCACAACTTGCGGATTAACAAAAAAAGCAAACCGATTCGTCGGATTTGTTAATTGTACTGTCCATTGCGTTTCATTTTTGCCGGTTGCTGTGTTCAATATTTTTACATTCATTTTTGACGAAGGCATTTCTTTTAATCCTTTAAAATTATGCCCGGGCGCAAACCAATAGGTGTTAAGTGAAATCGTTTTCCCTGATGCATTTTTAAGATTTAAAACGACAAAAGAAATTCCTTTTTCTTCTGATAAAATATTTGATAATGAAATAGATTTTTCTACGTCGGTGGATTTTACAGTGATGGTTTTATTTTGGGAAAATAATAATTTACTATTCAGATCAAAAACTTTTATCTCAGCTTTCAGAGCCGTTTTTGGAAAATAAGTACGATTAATGATCGCCACAACAGAATCGTCTAAATCCAACTGGATATGCACCGGCTCGCAAGCTCTTTGCATGAAATAATATCCGGCGTTGGGATTGAGATACCAATCATAAACCTGCCAGATGACACTTGGAAATGCAGCGTTTAATTTCCACAACATCACTCCTCCGGTTTCATTTAATTTATGTCCTGCTGCCTCAAAAATTCCGCGATATCCATTTGCATTCACCAACTGCATTTTATCGGAAAAATCTTTCATGCTCCCCGGTATTCCATATCGTTCTGCCATAGCATTATAATAAGTATCATAATGCCCGTTTCCTACACATGCATCATGATAACCCCAGGTATTATTTAATGGATATGGCAACGTGGAATCCGGAACTAAATTATTAATAATTAAAGGCAAGGTCTCATAAGGTGGCTGAGATGGAATTCCGGTTTCATCTTTGAAAACCCAATCTCTTCCACGATTTACCAGCTGATAATAATGCGCCGCATCCTGCCATGAATAAGGGCCGCCACTATAAACACCCGAGGGCTGATCATCTGGCCAGGAACCTTTCCATCCGGCTGGCAATTTTGCATAACCGGAAGAACTGGGGATGAATGGCCGCGTTCCATCAAACGTTGAAATACTTTCTCTCATAGCGTCATACAATTCTTTTCTTGCATGGCCTTCATTGCCTCCGGTCCATACTAAAAGACTTGCGTGATTCCTCAGTCTGTAGATGGTGCTGACCATATTTCTAATGAACACATTTCCTTCCAACGGCCAGTCAGGAGAGCCTTTGAACTCACCTTGCGTATCGCCGGTGATCCAGAAATCCTGCCACACCATTAAGCCATATTTATCCGCGATTTCAAAAAACACATCCGGGGGAGCAATGCCGCCGCCCCAAATGCGAACCAGATTAATATTTGCATTTTTACACAAACGCAATTCATAATCATAGCGCGTGGAATCGCGGTTCAGCAGCATATCCGGAACCCAGGCGCCACCATTGAGATGAACCCTTTTCCCGTTCACATAAAAATCGCGGCGTGCCCATCCGTTTACCATTTCAACTTTTGAGCTTACTGTTCTGATTCCAAACACAAAAGAAGTATCATCAGATGTTTGATTTTTATTTTCATACTGCAAACGGATTCGGTATAAATTCGCATAACCATAACCGTTAGGCCACCACAAATGCGGCTTTTGAACGATGAACTGTTTGATTTTTTCTGAAGTTAAATTAACGTTTGCAGAACCGTTTGCATTGACACTTATATTTTGTTCAACAGTGAAAGACTGACCCTTAAAATTTTCAGGACTGACGGTAATTTTTAATTTTCCATTTTGCGATGCATCGCTAAAATTATTCAAAGAAAGATTCAACGAAAGGTGGGCAATATTGGTATCAGAAGCATTTGGCAAGGCTGTTTTTATTTGTGCATTTTGGATCACTACTTGCCCGGAAGTGCGCAAATAAACCGGCTGCCAGATTCCCATATTTCTATCACGAACGGCGGGCATCCAATCCCAGCCAACGGAACAAAGCATGGTTACATTTTTTCCTATATCGCCTGTAGGGCCGCCATTTGCAAAGAAATCGCCGAGGGCTTTCAACTGCGGCGTTGCCGGCAACCCCGGATAATCCAAAGGATAAATTTTTACAGCAAGCACATTTGTTTTTCCTGCATCAATCACTTTGCTTACATCCAGCGAATATTGTGCAAACATTCCTGCCATTTCTGAAGAATCGGCAATCCGTTTTCCATTTACCCAAACCTCTGCCCGATAATTGATTCCTTTAAAGATCAGTTGAAAATGTTTTCCAAGATCTGTTTTTGGAACAGCAAAAGTGGTTCGATACCAGTAAGCCTTTTTCCATGGATTCGGCTCGTTTGGAAGATAAGTATATTGCTCCAAATGATATTCATGATTGAAAGAATCTGATGCATCCGGAATCAGCATATTATTCATTCCAATGTATGGATCAGGATATACTTTGTTAGCCACCAAACCAGTAAGAACGGTGCATGGAACTTTTACCGGGAACCAATACACGCTTGAATTGTAAGAAGTTTGGGAAAGCGTTTCGCCTGATTGCGGAATGAGGGAAGAAGATTGTAAAATGAAATTCGTTAACTGGATTTCTTTTACATTTTGAGCTTTTAAATCAAGAGGAAAACTGTTTTGGAATAAAATAAAAACACAAAAAAAAAGTAGGTTGATTTTCATAATAACTTCCGATTTTAATATAGATACTTTAAAATTAGTTATTGTTTTTTGATTGAAAATCGATTGTCCGGGAATTGAATCTATTTATGAAGTATTGGATAAAATTGTACAATTAATGAAGCGATTATTTTTTTGAAGCCAGCTTTTCAACGCATTTATTCAAACCTTTCAAAGCATTTTTAATTTCTTTGTTATCATTATCTCTTATACTTGTGAGAAGTATTTGAATTTTATTGGCAAGAGTAAAAAAATGAATTTTATTTCGGGAAACAGGACGATTCGGAACCTGATAATATTTTAAAATTTCAATTAAAAAACTTTCTCCAAATTCATCCAGCAAATATATGAAATCATAATCCGGATCGCCGAAGGCAATATCACCAAAATCAATAATTCCGGTTATTTCTTTGTTTACTGTATCAAATAAAATATGGTCTTTGCTAAAATCGTTGTGAACAAGGCTAGCAGTGTAGTTGAGGTTTTTTTCATTGTTTAAATATCCGGTGAATAAACTATCAATTATTTTTCTTTTATTTTTAGAAATATGAGGGTAAATGAATGTTTTTGCGTCTTCAAAATTGCCGGAATACTCTTCATAAAGATTCATTGTTTCTAAACCCGAATTGCTCAATTCCGACAGAGGAATAGAATGAATTTGAGAGAGAAAATTTGCAATCGTTTTTTCGATAGAAATGCGATCTTTCTTCTTTAATGATTCAAAGTTTTCGTTATTTAAAACAGTGCCTTCGATTTTTTTATAACCAACGTAATACAGTTCAGGAGAAATAAATTCAAAGTCAGGAATTTGGAGATTTAATGCTGATCTTATTTTTGGTAAAACGGATATTTCTCTTCTTACTTGTTGTTTTACGTCTTTTCTTTTCGGAAATCTGAAAATGTAATTTTCATTTACCAGGAACGCTTTGCTGTTATCTCCTTCGCCAACTTTTTTTATCGATGAAATACGAAAGGCGGGAAAATCGTGTTGAATCAAATGGACGTATTTCTGAAATTTATTCATTTCGTAAAATAAATTTACAATAAACGATCAATGAGCACCGCCAGACATTTGCTGTTTACATAGTACCTTTCAACAATTGAAAAAGAGTAACCTTTTATTCTCAATGCTTTGGAAATACGGAACTGGTTTTTATTATCTGTGACTAGCTGGTAACTCTTCCTTACAAACAGCCGTTAATGCTCGGCCACAGGTGGTGCAGGTGGTCTTCGTCTGATCAAAGAGTCTTTTGGATATTTCGCTTCCATTTGCTGACGGATGTTCTCGCTCCAGCCTATGACAGCCTTTTTTTGAGGATCGGTAAGTACCGCATCTTTATGAATAAGCGTGTAAGAAGAAAGAGGCATGTCACCTTTATCAATTTGCTTTTTTATTTCCTCTATTTTATCATACTGCCTGGCCAGCGGGTACGTTGCAAATTCATTTAGATTAAAAGATCTTTTTCCATCAGTAACATGATTGGCCAAAAACCAGGCTACCGGTTGAATATTATTATACCATGGGTAGCGCGTGTTATTACTATGGCAATCCTTGCAGGCTACAGAAAGGATCGAATCTACATCGGCAGGAACAGGATATAGTGTAGAAATATCTTCAGGCTGCGGGCCGGGATGAATATTCTTTTTCGGCTTTATAAATTGTATTACCAGCAGAATAATCAACAATGCCAACAGTATTTTTTTTATCATAAAAGCAAATCATTTACATTCATAAAAAGATAAATAAGAGCGGATGCATTCCATCCTTTTGATTGCAAAAGAACATCAATATTGTTATATTCTCCTAAAAACGAATAAATTTCATAATCATTATTCATTACGTCATTACAAATCGAAAAATATTTTAAATGTCGTGCACGAACAGCTTCTTCTGAAAATAAAAACTGGTACTATTTATTCGTTTACTGTCTTTCCATTCGTGCAAATTCCCGAAATCGGCGGTTAACCATAGCAATCGTTGGTGTCTATGAACCACCTCATTGATCTTCTTAATGATTATTATCCCCAACCTCCAGTTTAATCTTATACCTGTATCGCCTATTGAAAATATCTTCTTCCTTCAGCACCACTTTATTTTTTTTGTCTATCCAAAATCTTTGGTAATCATTACCCGGATGCTTGTATTCCATTCTGCCGCAATCGATCTTCCTGCCTGAATACGTGCGCAGCAGCTCGCTTTCGGTGATGTCATAAACCACCTGCTGGCGCTTGCCAAAACCAGGATCATAAAAATTAATTTTAAAAGAACGGTTTTCTTTAAAAGGCAAAGCGGTAAAAATAAAAAGATCGGAATACCAGTTCAGGTTATACTGCTCAAAAGATTGGTGGAACGCTTCGTCAATTTTCGCCCTGGAAGAATCACTGATCGTCCCATCAAAGGAAACCTTGCGGGCGGCAAAATCAAATTTTGTTGAATAAGGCAAACGCATCCACCAGGTTTCATGTAAAAGTGTTGAAAGGTCAGATGATTTTAAAACAGTATAAGCAGTGTGTGCAATGGTATCTCTCGCCTCCCACTTTTGTGTAATGGCAATAGCCGGCTGTTCGTTATATGTTGTTGCCGCCACGATAATGCTGGCCACATAGAAGCCCGCTGCCGGGCTTTCCTTTGTTTTTTTATTATACACCAGGTAGCTCACCTCACCATATTTCACGCCGCTGTGATTCACATTGGTGCCTGTTAGGGTGACAGTGTCTCTTTTTTCAGCAAGAGCAGGCTGTGTTGAAATAGAAAAAGGGATGGGTAGAAAAAGCAGAACAAGGTATTTCATTTGTTTTTTATTTGTTTAAAAAGAATTGAAATGATGCTTCACGGAGCCTTTGAGAGCTCGTTGGCTGTAAAGAAACATTTGCATTTTTAACTTCAAATAAAATATCAGATGGATGGTGAAAATCATTGAATGAATGAAAAAAGGAGCGGCCAATCAGCCGCTCCTTTTCCGATTGATTAAGCACTATTTTTATTTAAACTCATCGTCCTTCAAACCACTGTTTATTTTTACGTCCGTAGCTTTTAAAATAATATCAATTCCCTGCGAAAGGGTCTGGGAATAAGGAACCATGATTCCGTTTACTTCTTTATAATCCTCATAAGTGACTCCGGAAGTGCCCGCCTGTGTGTTTATTTCTTTCTTCACTTTCAAACCGGTTTTGGCGTCAAAATATTCATTCATTTCTTCACCCGAAGGTCCTTTGATGTTTACAACATAAGTATCTTTTCCATCCACATCAGCGATCATCGGGTTTAAGGTTAATTGATACGATGGTTTTACAAATTGAGTTTCGGGAAAAGGCATGGCCTCTTCCTTTAACCGGTCTTTCGTGGCGCTGTCAAGCGCATGTTCCTGGCCCATTGCCGACAAAGTAATATTGTTTCCATTTACCAATACTTTTTGTAAAACCTGTTTTGAAGCCGGCAGGCTGATCATCAAAAGCATCTGGCCTGGGGCTTTGTATTTGTTTACATATTCGATTTCCTGTCCCTGCACGTTTCCTTTGGCAGTGTAAGAATAATCTTTGACGGCTTTTATTTTATCTGTTCCGCCAATGGCTTTCAGATAATTGCTGATCACATCTGTTGCTGAAAGGCCTTGTGGCACCGGTTTTAAAGGAGCTGCTTTAAAAGTATTGTTTGCAGGATTGATATCAGGGTAGTCATGATCCGGATCAATAGTTACCTTTTTGATCGGCGAGGTAGAAGGATAATGGAAAGTCCAGGTTCCTCCGCGCTGCCAAATCTCAACGGGAAGCGTAAGGGAATCCGTTTTACCGTTTTCCTGTTGGATCAGCAATGGTACAGGCAACACCATTTGCTCATTATTTACCAGTGTGATCAATGCTCCTTTTGTTGGATCATTGTCTTCATATTTCACGTCGGTTACTCCCTGGTCGAGTTTTGAATTGGTCATGAACCAACCACGCCAGAAATAACTCAGATCTTCACCGCTCACATTTTCCATGGTTCTGAAAAAATCCCAGGGGGTTGGATGTTTAAAAGCCCACCTGTCTATATAGATCCTGAACGCGGAATCAAACCGTTCTACACCAAGGATATGCTTGCGCAAAATATCCAGGCCTGCGGCCGGTTTTTCATAAGCCGCCATACCCAGGAAGTTTTGCTGCGTCACATCAGGAATGGTCATGATCGGATCTGCATCCTCTTTGAACATAAACGGAGCCGTTTGCTGAAGGTCGTTTTTCTCATAAAACTCGCCATGATTAAATACTTTCGTATCCACACCATTGATAAATGTATTGAATCCTTCGTCCATCCAGGGATATTTACGCTCGTTAGAGCCTACGATCATCGGAAACCAGTTATGCCCAAACTCATGGTTGGTAACGCCCCAAAGGCCTTCACCGGTGCTTTTCGATGAGCAGAATACAATACCTGGATATTCCATGCCACCTACGATTCCTGCCACATTGGTTGCAGATGGATATGTAAATTCGTACCATTCTTTGGAATATAATTCTATCGCGCCTTTTACAAATTCTGTTGATCTTTTCCAGCCACTGTCCGTAGCGCTTTCAACCGGGTAAACGGATTGCGCCAAAGCTTTTTTACCACTCGGTAAATTGATCCGGGCCGCATCCCAGATAAAAGCTTTCGAGGCTGCCCAGGCCACATCACGTGTCTGGTTGCATACAAAACGCCAGGTGAGGTTTGCTTTTGCAGGGTGGTAAGCCGAACCATTCAATTCGTTTGCACTGATAATCGTAACCGTTTTATCACTGTTATGTGCCTGCTTCAGGCGATCCCTAACAGTAGATGTGAGTACTTCCGCAGGATTTTGCAATTCTCCGGAACCAACTATGATCAGGTTCGATGGAGCCGTAATGGAGTAATCTATATTTCCATATTCCAGGTAAAACTCACCGGCGCCGAGGTAGGGTAGGGTGTTCCATCCTTCAATATCATCATACACACACATCCGCGGATACCACTGCGCTATTTCATAGATCCAGCCGTTCTTTGTATCCAGCCGTCCCATCCTGTCGGTTCCGTATTGGGGAACTGAAAAAGCGTAATTAATTTTTATCTCAACAGATCCGGTTGTTGCCGGGAGCTCTTTCGGAAGCCACAATTGCATGCGGGTGTCTGATACGTTGTATTTTGCTTTATAGGTTTTGCCATTCATTACCACTTCCACCGATTTTAATTCATCACCCTGTGTGAATGCTTTGTTGGCCCAACGGCCGCCTGTGATCAACGTGGTAGCCTGTGCCCGGCTGTCTTCACGATAAATATTCTGATCCAATTGCAGCCATAAAAACTTCAGCGCATCAGGACTGTTGTTCTTATAATTGATGACTACCGAACCGGAAACCGTTTTTTGCGTCGTGTCTAACGAGACGTTGATTTTATAATCCACCCGGTTTTGCCAGTAATGAGGGCCGGGCTTCCCACTTGCACTGCGGTACTCATTGCCGTGCGAAGGGTAAAAAAAAGGATGAAAGGCGATGTGCTGATCATAATGCGAACCGCTGTCTTCCTGCGAGAAAACCGTGCCCACCGCGATGACCAGGAAAAACGCTGTAGCTAAAATTCTTTTCATATTGAATGTTTGGTTACTGTGAAGGTAAAAGATTCAACATATTTTATCACGGTTTATTTTTACGAACAAAGAGTTCCGATTATTTTGATATTCGAACAGATATTACCAGCTTTCTGTGATGGACAGCGGCGTGTACCTGCCTTACTTACGTCATCCAGGTGTACCCGATGTTTTCAAAATTCAGCAACATCGGATTTAATCATAATGGCTTTATTTAAATTAATAAAGCTGACTATTTCTTTCACTGATAACAGCATAAACGACCTTGGCTTTACTCCACGCACCTTTACAAAGTTTTCTGATTACGCTACGGAAGTAGGGCTTTCCCGGATTTATGGTGGAATACATGTTCGTACTTCTGACTTTGTTGGGTTAGACCAGGGAAACCTTGTTGGCGAACACGTAAGTGCTCTTCAGTTTCGTAAAAATTAAAAAAGAAATTTAATACGAGGAAAGCAAAATCTTATAAAACGAAATTCTTTGTTTTTTCTTTGTTTGCTGCAGATCATGAATGAGTTTTATAAAAGGTATCAAGCGCTTTTATGCTAAACATAACCCCGGTCAATCCCAGAAGCGTTCGCAGCCAATTCATATTCTTCCATTGCGATAAAGCCGTTTTTATTTCTTCAAGATGCCCTTCAAGCGGCATCGTAAAAATGATCCTGTCACGCGGAACAAAATATACGAAGGTTAAAGCGGCTATGATCGCATAAAGCAAAAATGAAATAATGAAATAAGTCCGTATGGGATGCCGGTCTTTCCAGAATAAAATGATGCTCAACACGATCAGCACCATATTAATGGGAGCGATGATGGCAAAAAAATTCCTTGGGTCCACATTTTTATAATAATCGCGTACCGTTTGAATAGAAGCTGGAATATCCGCGCCCCAGCTTTTCGCATCGACGATCAGATTGTAGATGGTCACCATCACGAGCCCTGATGCACAAATGATCGATAAAAAGGCGATAAGTTTTTTCACCGTTTAAAGGGTTTATAAAGATTTCCTACTTAAAATACTTAATGGTTTTAAATACTTAATGGTTTTCGGAAATAAATTCTTTCTAACGGAAGCTATATTTTATCATGGTGATACGCTAAAATCCTTTTAACACGCAATTAATATTCCTTTAGGCACCTATAAAATATTCTATTGTAAAGTTGAATTATTTTTTTATAATATCTGCAATTATTTAGTCTCGAACAGAGCAGTTGTAATTTATGTGAGCAACTGCGAAGCACTTGTGTTACCCTTGTCCACTGCAAGATTTTTCGCTAATGCTCATCACTAAGAAGTTTTTCAGCATAGCAACAAATACCAGAGATTCTTATTTGCATCCTTTATTCATTTCAATTTCCTTCAGCCGGTTTCTTCAATTCATTTAATTTTACCGATTCTATCATTATTGCAATTTCTATTTTTATAGATGAAACACATTAATATGTCTAATCGCAAAGCCGCTTCCATAGCTGCTTTTGGATTAGTTCCGCTGTCCGGATTTGCTACTGATTTATACCTGCCTTCTTTTCCCGAAATGGTTCGGGAGTTCCATGCCACTCCCGCGCAGATCCAATTAACCTTATCCGTTTTCCTCATCACGTATGGAATAGGACAATTTTTTGCAGGCAGCCTGATGGACAGTTTTGGTCGCTACAAACCGGTTATCATCGCATTGATGTTATTCATTCTTTCGAACATCTTAATCGTACTCACCCGGAATTTATTCCTGTTAGATGCCTGTCGCGTGCTCCAGGGCCTGTGTGTTTCCTTTATTGCTGTGGGTAAAAGAACTTTTTTTGTAGATGTTTATTCAGGTAAGCAACAGCGAAGTTATACCGCATTATTGACCATTGTATGGGGCACAGCGCCAATCGTTGCACCGTATCTCGGCGGTTTCCTGCAAGTGCATTTCGGATGGACTTCCTGTTTTTATTTTCTCGCTGTTTATGCCACCATCCTCCTGATCGCAGAACTGAAATACAGCGGCGAATCGCTGATATATCGTGCGCACTTTCATTGGAAGCCCGTTACCAACGTTTATTTAAAACTGATGAAAACAACGGACTTCAGTGTGGGCGTCGTGATCCTTGGATTGAGTTTTTGCCTCGTCATGTCGTTTAACATAGCCGTTCCATTTATTGTTGATAAAGTGTTTCATCTCTCTGCTGTTGCCACCGGGTATTGTGCATTGCTTTCCGGGATGGCACTTTTTTCAGGAGGAATCATCGGAAGATGGATGGGTATTCGTAATTTATTCAAAAAGGCGATGATCTTCTCTTTCATCCAGGCGGTCATCATCCTTTTGATGCTCCTCGTTTTGGATTCTCTGACTACGATATTTCTCTTAATGATCTTTGTGGTGGTTATTCATTTGATAGAAGGTGTTCTTTACAATTTTTTCTTTACTCACTGCCTGATCAGGTTTCCCAAAAACGCAGCTACTGCCGGCGGCATCACCAGCGGCGGATCATATATTGTACTTTCTGTTGCCCTATCAGCTTTATTGACTTTTCTTCCCAACCCGGGACAACGAACGCTCGCTTATAGCTATTTGGTCCTTTGTGTTTCGATCGTTATCCTGTTGTTGATTTTTAGAAAATCAATCGTCAAAGGAAATCACCTTGAATTGAGTGAAAAAAGGACTGAGAAAATTGTATGAATAATCATTGTAATTATTTCGTGCTCTGTTTTTGATTATCCACTATAAAAGTCGTAGAAGTGCCTGCTGACATCTTTATGAATTGATTCCTTAGTGTTTCTATCGCCTAAGTTTTCATTGCGAGTGCTAATGCACAATAGAATTTCACTTGCGAATGAAACAGTAAATGAAGAAATAATGCAGATTTGTAATTTCTAGAAATAATCATTCGTAGTTGCAAGGCACGAATAGCAGCTGGCCAGCGCGATCGTCTATTCTTTACCCCCGGAAGAATTTTGTAAAATCAAAATAGCTTGCAACAAAAATGATAGAAAAGTAAATCAAACTGTTTTTCTGAAATGTGGTAAGAACATGATGAAAGTCGGGAGCATAGTTACACATCAAAACCGGCAAACCATAGGGAACATATATGAGGCTATGCCAATGAGAAATGTACATACCTAGGGTTAAAACAACGCCGCCTAAACCAATACCAATCGTTGAGAACAGATTCTTCATACGAAAACTTAGCCAAAAGTGAATGGCAATAATTGCGAGAACTGTAATAAACGACTTGCTAAGGTAAGCAACAATATTTGTGTGAACATTTCGATATTTATAGGATGGAGAATAATTCAAAAAACCAAATTCCGGTTTCCATATTCCCAACAAATAGCCTCCCAATAAATAAAACGTAAACAGCAGGCAATAGAGTAACAACACAAGAGTTATCAATGCCAGGTATTTGCCGGTAAAGATTTTTGTTTTAGCGACCGGCAATACAAAAATATGTTTCCAGGTATTTGATTTGTGTTCAATATTAAAAACCAGTGCTACCATCAAAACGATCAATAAAGGCAGAAACGTAAAATGTACGCCATTAAATAGTTTTCTTGAATATTCATTCCATGGATTCGGATTGTCGACAACAAGATAATGAACATAGTCATGCCAATGATAAGCGATAGTTGCAACAAAAAATGCCGGAATAAACAATGCACCAAGAATAACGAGCCAGAAAGCAAAAGAGTTTTTTGTTTTGATTAATTCTGTCCGATAAACAGCAAGAAGTTCTTTCATTGAGTAAAATATTTTGTTGTATTAATAAAGGGATTTTTATAAACGAAAACTTAGCTCACGGTATAGCTTTGTGTCATACTTAAAAAGATTTGTTCAAGGTTTTTACTGTCGGTGACAGCTTCATATACTTTTACATTATTATTGATTAACAAGTGTATGATGTCATTAACTTCTTTTGTGGATTGAATGATGATGTCGAGAGTGTCTTCGTGATCAACTATGCTATAAGATGCTTTAAGAAGAGTAACAGCGAGTTCGGGATTATCGGTCTTGATACGGACCTTCAACTCATTTTTTTTAAGATTGTATAAATCGTTTATCGTTCCCTGGAAAAGCATTTCGCCCATATTGATAATACCGATGTGTGTAACAATTTTTTCTACTTCAGAAATTAGATGACTGGACAGGAAGATGGTCGTATTGTATTTTTTATTGATTGTTTGAAGTAGCTCGCGCATTTCCATAATGCCGCTGGGGTCGAGTCCATTTACCGGTTCATCCAGAATTAATAATTCCGGTTCCGGCAGCAATGCAAGGGCAATACCCAATCTTTGTTTCATCCCTAAAGAATATGCCTTCACCTTCTTGAACGCGGCTTCTGAAAGCCTGACCGTTTGCAAAACGTCGTTAATCCGTTCTTTAGGAATCTTTCTTAATTGTCTTGTAATTTCCAGATTATCAAAACCCCTCAGGTGTTCATATAATGACGGTTGCTCGATCAGGGCTCCGGTTTTTGATAAACATTGAACCCTGTTTTGCAAGAAGTTTTGGTTAAAAAGAAATACCGAATTATTTGGATCTGGTAGCAATCCCAACAGCAAACGTATTGTCGTCGTTTTACCGGCACCGTTAGGCCCCAGAAAACCGTAAATGGATCCCCGTTCAACTTTTAAATTAATGTTTTTAAGGGTGCTGTTTTTCTTACTAAATCCAAATGAAAGGTTCTTGGTTTCAATTACAAATTGTTTTTTCAGTTGCATGATTTTGTTGATTCATTTTTGAATCATTAGCAAATTTTCAGCAGCCCGTTAACCGTACAAAACTTTTATGATATATTCCGGATAAGAACTGACAAAAGGATTGGTATCCGTGTCGAAATATTGGTCATGAGGTTGTAGCTTTTCGCCCTTGATATGAATGGATTCATCAATTTTACAGGTAATTAAAAAAGCTGTTAGTTACATTTACGTATGAAACGTTTGCAGCGGATATTAAGAAAGCTTTTCGAAAGCAGGATGACCATTCATGTTGTATTTATCATTTTCTTTTTCGCTATGTTTTGTTTGCCATCGGTAATAAGTGGTTTGACTGCCGGTAAATTGCTTAAAGTTTTTCTCTACGGAATATTTCTTTTATTATGTCTTTATGTGGGAAGATGGTCTTGCAGAAGATGGCTTAAGTCGAACAAGTTTCAGAAATTCCTGGTATGGTCATTCGTGGCTATTGCCATTCTTTGCGCAACAGGCATATTCGGTTCGTTCCTTCTTACGAACAATAGCATGACGGCTATTATCATTACTGTTTTATTTGTCGTGATCTTATTCTTTTCGCTAGGGGTGTTTTTCTCAATTACACGAACTACTATACTTAGACAATTAGATGAAGAACGGATTATGAAGCAACAAAAAGAAAGTGAATTACAATTGCTAAAATCGCAGTTAAGCCCTCATTTTTTATTTAACGTACTGAATAATTTATATGGCCTTTCCTTAACGCAGGCGGATAAAGTCTCGCCAATGCTGCTAAAATTATCCGGCCTTTTACGATACAGTCTTTACGATACGCATAAAACTTTTGTGCCTCTTGCGGATGAGTTGACAAGTATTGAAAATTATATAGAATTAGAAAAGATGCGTATTGGTCAACGTTTGTTGCTCGGTGTTAATATTTCGAAAGAAAATATCGATGGTGCTTTGATTCCTCCCATGTTGTTGATGACTTTCATTGAAAATGCATTTAAGCATTCAAAAGATACCTCTCATAAAAATGTTATCATTAATATCCACTTTCAACTTGTTGATGATTTAATAGAATTGGAAATAAGAAATAATATGCCGGATAAACAGAACACGATTACCAACAACGATCATTCGGGCATTGGCCTTGATGTCACAAGGAAGCGGCTTGAGTTGTTATACGCGGATAAATATTTTTTACAGACTTTTACTGAAGATGGATTTTATAACATTTGCCTTAAAATAAAAACTCGATGAAGCAATTGAATTGCCTGATTGTAGATGACGAACCTATTGCGTGTGATATCGTGGCCTACTACTGTACTCAACTTTCGTTTCTTAAAGTGGTAGCTATATGCGGAAATGCTTTTCTTGCAAGGGATGTACTAAACGAAAATCAAATTGATATCATCTTCCTTGACATTCACTTGCCTGTTTTGGATGGCCTTGGCTTTTTAAAAACTTTGAAACAACCGCCGCAAATTATTTTTACTACTGCTTACAAAGAACATGCGGTGGAAGCCTTTGACTTAACAGCGTGCGACTATTTGGTGAAGCCGTTTTCGTTGGAACGATTCATTATAGCGGTAGATAAAGCTGTTCATAACTTAAACGCTGTTAGTAATATTAATATACCGAATGCGGAAACCTCACCGGATCATTTTTTTATTAAGGCGGAAGGCAAAATTTACAAAATAGGTTTTGAGGATTTGTTGTATGCAGAGGCAAAGGGTAATTATACAAAAGTGGTTACCACAACCAAAACGCTTCTTCCTGCAATTTCATTTAGCAGCTTTGAAAGCCTGCTAAGGCCTGATGTATTCTTAAGAGTTCACCGCTCATTTATTATTAATAAGTCTAAGGTCGAAAGTATAGAAGGTAATTCTATTCTCATTAACAAATTTATCATTCCAATAGGAGGCTCTTATAAAGATAGCTTTTTGAAATGTTTAGGTTTATAAAAGACATCGACAAAACACGATCTGGTGGGCAGTTCACTATCGTATTTTACGCCAGCACATTCACCACCTTTTCTACCTCTTATAAATTACATCACAAAAGAAAATACATTTTTACTGAACCGTGGTTCTTGACTTCGATCTCTCCACGGTATTCGCAGGGAAACTCATCTTTGATTATCTGGTAAGTGGTTTCTGATAAATTTACCCGTCCCGGCGTCGAGTTGCTTTCCATTCGCGAGGCAATATTTACGGTATCTCCCCAAATGTCGTATTGCCATTTCTTTATTCCCACAATTCCCGCTACTACCGGCCCTGTATGAATTCCAACCCTGATCTCAAAATGATTGAGTCCATCTGATTTATTCATTTCATTTTTAACCAGCGCTACCATTTCCTTTGCCGCCTTGACTACCTGGCGTGCATTCGACGGATTGAGCGTAGGCAGGCCACAGGCGCACATATAAGAATCACCGATGGTTTTTATTTTTTCCAATTGATGTTTTATGGTGATCTCATCGAAACCTTTAAAATAATAATCAATACTTTTTACCAATTGCTCCGGTTTGGTATTTTCGGCTGCACGCGTGAATTGCACGAAATCGGTAAACAGAACCGTTACTTCATCAAATTTTACCGCTTCTATTTTACCGTTTAGTTTTAATTCTTTGGCAGTTTCCGCGGGCAGGATATTCAGCAATAAACTTTCGGACACTTTCTTTTCTCTTGAAATATTTCTATAGTACCAATAAAGTATCACCAATATCGCAATGGTAAGGCCCAGGATAATGAACAAACCGATCATCATGAGGCGCTGATTTCTTTTCTGTTGCTGTAATAAGTCTACCTGGATCTGCTTTTGAGATACTTCATAATCAGTGCGCATGTCGGCCATTTTCTGCACTGTTTTCAGGTCGACAACACTGTCGCGATACACGATATAATTCTTATAATATTGGTAGGATTCCGAAAGATTTCCCTGCTTTTCATAAAGCTCCGAAACTTTCTGATTGGCATCGCTGATCTGCTCCTTTAGCCCATATTTCTTTGCTAACGCAAGGCTTTGCAAAGCATAATCCAGCGCTTTTTTTGCATCTCCTTTTTTTGTATAAATGTCTGATATAGAAACAAGGTAGACGCAGATCGGGTAATAGTCTTCCTGCTGCTGGAGGATTGAAATGGCCTCATTCATGTTCCGGGAAGCAAGATCATCTTTTCCCTGCGCCGCATAAACCATTCCGGTGTTGCCGAGGCTATAAGCCTTTCCTTCCAGGTAATTTTTCTTTTCAAAGATCTCGCTTGATTCCTTAAAATAGATCAATGCAGAATCATAATCTTTATGCTGACGCAATTCATCTCCGGCATTTAATATATATGATGCAAGAGCTATTGAATCGCTTGCTTTCCTGGCACTGCCGGCGTCGCCTGTTTGCCTGAGAATTGCAATGGCCTTATGGTAATAGAGCATCGCATTCGCATGATTTTTAGCTTCCTGGTAAGTATCGGCAATGGCTCCATAGTCCGCCCCTTCAGTAGGGAGGAGGTTCATTTTTTTTGAAACCTGCAGCGCATGAAAATAATCATTGAGCGCGTCATCAACATCGCCCAAAAGCCTTTCTTTATTTCCTTTCTGAAAATAACCCGCGTGCAGATACAGATCGTTACCTTCCTGTTTGGCGAGCCTGATCAGTTCTTCCGAATAACGTATAGAAAGATTGAGATTGCGCATCTCATTAAAAGATAAATTTCTTAGCAACTCAAGCTTCGCTGTATCTTTTAATGTATTCTGCTCATAGATCCTTTCCAGGCTATCGGCAATTTTCTGATCCTGGCAATAAACACTGCAGAAGGGAAAGAGAAAGAACAATAAATAAATTGATTGATGAGATAGTTTCATGTCTTTAATGGATTAACCAGGATCATAGGATCATAGGTATAAGAATTTCCATCTGCATCCTGCCATGAGATTTCATAACTGTCGGTGTAGGAATTATTGGAATTGAGATTCGGATCTACAGTTCCCTGCCAAACACTGGAATTAGCCTGTTTGGCGGGATACGAAGAAAAAACATTCTCGTTACCGGTTACATTTTTTTGCGCAAATCCGGTAAGTGCATTAACGCCGGAATGTGGCTGGATTTCCCATGTAATTACCTGCCCTGCTTGTGCGTGAAAATTTGTTGCAGAGTTTCCGCGGATGTCCTGCAGTGTAAGATTGCCGGTACTTGTATTACAGGCTGTAATTCTGATTGCTGCCATTTTTTTTTATTTTTTAAATGAATGATTCCTGGTGCTCAGTTGCAATTCGGTAAAAAACAGTTTTTAACAGGGCGAATTTTATTCGTTCATTATTCAATGTCCAATTGGATAAGGGATGAAATAGGGAATCTTTTTTTTGAGGAAATCAGAGGGTAAAATCAACGAAGATTAAAACTAAACGATTAAATCGGATTTAGAAAATTTGTAAGAAGATTTTTTTTAAAAGTAGCAGTAGTCAAACAAACGGTTCAATTTATGGGTAGGTCAGTGTTTACATAATGTAGCATATAGTTGGGAGGATTGAAGGGAAACTCACGATTTATTTTACGCAGAGGTGGCATCTTTTGGAAAGGTGTCCTCTGGCAAAAACACATTTCCGCGCTAGCTGAAACGGAGAAGTGAGACCAATTCTGATTTAACTTGAACTTTAAAGCATTAATAAAGATTCAGCAGAGCAATAAATAATCCCGGTTTGTATTTTTTGTTTTCACTTGTGCGCTTCTGCCGAAGGTTTCCAGGCCTATGCATTAGCGTTGCTTAATTTGCAATTACAAAAGTGGCCAAAAAATTAAACTTTTCATTCAAAACTATCCGTCAGTTTTCCAGTTATAGCTTCCACTTTTACCTGGGAAAAAGCATGTTGAGAAATGACGATAAACAGGAGTGTAATAATTTAGAGTAGCGCATAGTTAGATAATTGAAACCAATCATTTTTTGCTTTCTAAATCCATTCGTTGTTTTTGTATTTTATCTTTTGCCCCCACAATAATTCCATACTTTGGATTTGGATTCGTGTCAATGATAAATCCAATTGGCTTGCGTGTATCGGTGGTTTCATCACCTCCTCCCACTTTTTTATACCACACCTGATATTTTATCTCCTTCAATCTACCATCCTTATTAAATTTAAGATAATCATAGTTGAGCTTAATTTGCTTTTCTGCCAGATCAGATTGAATGGCAGATAGATTACTGATAGTAAGTGTATCAGAGAAATAAACTTCCAAATAATTATCCTCTGCTGGTTGATAGCGAAAAGACAGAATGAACAACAGCAAAACCGTAACTGCGGAGGTTTTGGTAACTTTTAAATATTTCATCGAAAAAAAATGAATGGTTAATGATTAAATAAAGATAGAAAAAATGAGCGTTGAAGATTTGCAGTAAACAAATAAATTTTGATAATTTCTATTTTACCATTACCAAAAGACCATTTGAACAAGATCTTTTCCTAAAGAAGTTTTAATCCCCGGTTCTACTTAATATTCTAATTCTCTTCTCTAAAATAAACTTTATAATAACTCATTTTCATTTCTTCATCATATCCTTTTTCAATGAGCTCTTTATTGCCATGAATGTAAATGTGAAAGTTTTTATCCAGCTTCAAAACGCTTTTAAATACCCTTGCCTGTTTTTTCACAGCTGTATCAGAGATCAAAAATGAATCTCCAATCTCAGTTTCAAACTCATCTTCATAATTCTTTTTAAATCTCTTAAACGATTCGATTCCGGGTTCATGAGCCAATACTTCATTTGAAAATTCGTCCAAATCAAAATGCTCTTTTTCCTTAAAGTATTTGATTGACCTGTTCAGCAAATCAATTTTATCAGTTTTTGAAATCTCAAATTCCTCATCTATTTTATTCGTCACAAAATCTTTGTAAACTTTTAATACCGTATTTGTTTGCGTATAATTGTTGTTCCTGATCTTTAACTTTAAAAAATCATCGATCCAATAGGCTGCGTCCGTACTATTTGTCTGATCAATCACCGCCACTTTATAACCTGCTTCTTTTTCCGTATTAAAGATCAGACATCCTTTATCAAGCTTCTTAATATTGATGGCTTCCTGCTCGTAGTTGATTTCAAACTCGTTTGATTTTTGAATTACTTTCAGATAAGGTTCCTTTGATTCTGATTTAAAAATTCCTATAGCATCTGATAATTCTCGTTCTATTTGCAGACCGGTAAAATAACACAGGTATAATTCGCCGGATTTTATTTTTGGATGGTTTGAAATATCATATAAGTGTTTTGCAATCTGCCGGCTGTTTTCATGAAAGGTATCTTGATCATTAAAAATGAGGTCTGCAAAATGATAAACCTCATTCAGATTTAAATCTCCGGTAGGATGATCGAAACGGTAGATTTCATTTACTTTCTCAAATGGTTTGAGAAAATAATTCATTAATAAATTATCTAAAACTTCATCATGGATTTTTAATGAATGCTCTGATAAGCTAAGGTGCTCGTCTAATAATTTATTTCCTACTTTATGAATCGTAGGGTGGGAGAGGGATGCCTGAAAATATGAAATCATTCTTTTTGTTTGATAATAAAATAAAAAAAGTGGAAAATTAGTGGAACTAATTGACGGCTACGATGTTTTATTTTCTTTTCGGGGTATAAAGAGTTCAGGTGGAATTCTGCGGTACAAAATATTTTTAAAAATTTCCGGAAGAATTCCGCCCGCTCAGCCGGTCATCGTATAAGCATGATAGTCCCTTTGAAGACTCTGTTGCCATCTCTCATCTGAATCAAATAAACATACGGTCCGTTTGGCTGAGGAACGCCATTTGTATTACCATCCCACGAAACCGTTGCTGATGAAGCATGGTAAACAAGCCGTCCCCAACGGTTAAAAACGCTGACCTTTGCTCCAAGAGACCGGTCCAGGAAAGGAATTTCCCAGCGGTCATTTACACCATCACCATTCGGTGTAAACGCCGTTGGTATATATATATCCGAAACTACTTTTACGTTTACACTATCAGCGTCAGTACAACCCCATAACGATTGAGCCGATAAAGTATAGGTGTAATCAGCAGGTGGAGTAACAACCGGTGCCAACTGTGACACATCATTGATGTATTTATCCGGTGCCCAAATGTGTTGCAATTGCGCTCCTTCAACAGAACCGGATAAGGTAACAGAAGTATTAACGAGCATAATATGGTCAGGCCCGGCATTCACAACAGGTTTCGGATGAACATTTATCATCAGCACATCAGAAGCAATCCGGCAGGAGCTGATGTTGGCAGCACTCGCTTCTACTACTGAAAGTCTGTACCAGTAATATCCCGCAAGACGAACCGGCTGTGTCTCCCAGGTGAGTGATGTAGCGCCGGGAATATTATTCCAGGTGGCGGCCGAATCTGTGCTCAATTGCCACTGGTACAGAGGGGAAGCATAGCCGGAAGGAGTTTCTCCCCTAAGTGTATATGCATAACCGGTAGAATCTTTTTCGCACATATTTATGGTATCACTGGCTGATCCTTCAATATTTGCAATGATCTTAGGCCCACATGGCCTGAAGGTAATATCATCCAACCCAATGTCATTACCAATGCCACCTGGCGCTTTATTGGTAATTCTCAATACAATAACCGGATTATCCCGGGGAGTTGCGAAGAAGAAACCATATTTTTTCCACTCGGGTGTACCTGTTACGTGAATGTCGCCCGTATCAAAAGAATACAAGACCTTTCCATCCGGAGTTTCAACGCTGAAAACCAACTCAGGAAGAATGGTAGCGACATTCTTCATAACGTTCAAAACCCATGCTGCGAATTCGTAGTTGGTATTTGGACACAGATTGGTGACCGTAGTTAAAAAAAAGTCGCCGGGTGCGTAAGATGCATTTACCAGCATAAACGCACCATTGCCTGTATGATCATGCAATACGTTATGCCATGTGCCATTGAAACACCCGGAAGTGCTTTTTGTAATGGTATAATATCCATCATCAGGACAGTTGGAAGGCGTATAGGTATAACCGGCCACCGGTACATAGGAGCTGGCTCCTCCGCCGGAACCAAACGTAATATTTACTACCGGATCTCCCAGGCTTCCATCACATAATTGTGCGTGTACAGGTGAACAAAAAGCTAAGGTAAACAATATCATTACAGGCAATGAAAACGGGAATTTTTTGAAAAGACAAGGCGCCTGCATTAAAAATATTTCACTAAAAATAGATGAATTTTATGAAAAAAGTTATTGAAGAGAAGAAGCGGTGTGAGAAGGTTCTTACAGTCAAAGAATACTAAAAATAAAAACCGGGGAAGTGCTGAATCGATATGGATGGTTCGGCACATCAATATTTTAAAGACAACGTTTCGTATCGTACTGCTAATTGATTCTATTCGTTTCTCAAACTCTTCACCGGATTTGCCAATGCTGCTTTGATTGCCAGAAAACTGATTGTGAAGTGCTCTGATCAAAATGGCAATGCTACCCGCTACAGAAAAACCAACCATTGTATATTTACTCTGTAGGCGAAGTTCTGTAACCAGTTGGAACATCCGCCTATTTATTCCATAAACAAGCCATTTCCTCTGCAAGTGCCGGAATATTTCCTGCAATAATATTTGGCTGAGGTAAGCCCGGTATAAGTAAAGGAGCATTTCCAGGCCTTGCGAGCAGTACTGCCGATAAGCCTGCGCTTTGCGCACCAACTGTATTCCAAAAATGAGAGGCAACCATGCAACATTGTTCAGGGGGAAGATTCATAGCATCAGCAACCATATGATAAACCATAGAGGAAGGCTTATATGCTCGTGCGGCGTCAATGCTAAATTGCCTTTCAAAAAAATTTGAAAGCCCTGCATTTTCAAGTGGACTTTGCCGCGAGGTCATGCCTGGAGAATTTGTTAGCGTAACCATTCTGTATCCCGCATCTCTTAATCTCCTTAATCCCGCCTCTGCATCAAATTGTGCCGGCATTGTTTTCATCCCTTCTTTCAATGCTTCAATATGTTCCACCTGTATATTGATCCCATGAATGGCTCCGACCATTTGAAATACGCCACCGCCAAGCACCCAGTAGTCTTTATACAGTCCGGATAGCGTAAGTGTCATCGAATACATTACTAAATACCTCAGCCATTCACGCATTACCCGCTTATCACCAAATACCGTGGCAAATAAAGGATCTAATGATCCAAAATCTATCAATGTTTCATTTACATCGAAAATTAGCAAGACGGGCCTTTTCGACCCGTTCCATTGACTTGCTAATGATTGGTTTTCCATTTTATTTTTTTTAAAGTCTGTCATGTGTTTTTAAAACAACTTTAGAGCAAATCGCGACCAAAACTGAAGAACACTCTTTGAATGTATACCTTCTATTTTCCGTGCAAATTAATTTCTTGCTCTCTGCCAAAGATTGATATATGTCACATAATAGCGTGAAGGGCGATTTAAATTGACACTTTAACTGACATTTATGTTTGGCACTATTGGAGATAGGGTGACAAGACAATTAAACAGTAAGAACGCTCTCATGCAAGCTCTACTGGTATTAATATGCAGATAGTTACAACAGTAGAAGAAGAATAATAATCGGCTTTTATTAAAAGCTATCCTGGTTGGATGAAAACTACCGGAATACTGCAAAGGATCCGAAGAAAAATAGCGTAAACGGTACCGGGCGGCATCACTGCACTCTGTTTCCGGTAGCATTCTTTCCATGAATCTTCCGATACGCACGGAGAAAACTGCTCAGGCTCTTATATCCGGATTCAGCCGCTATTTCCTTTAAGGACAGCGCTCCGCCCTTTATTTGCTGCTCGGCCTGACGCATTCGCAGATCCCGCAAAACGGAAATCGGCGGCCGGCCAAATATACTTGTAAACTGTGTCATGAAGGCTGAACGTCCTAAATGGGCCTCCCTTGCGAGACTGGAAACGGTATGATTAGCAGCAGGGTTAGCAACCATAGCCGAAAATGCTCTGCTAATGGCAGGATTACCGAAAATCGAAAAACGTTCCACCCATAGCTGCAGGGAGGTTAAGGAGCGCCTTAACAGTATTACAATCACCTGTTTTAATAGGGCCGCGCTCATAGCGGTGGCGCCTATTTGATGCGATGCCAATTCTTTAAGAGCTGTGGCGAGTACCTGGTCTATTTTATCTTCTATACCAAAGTGCTCGACAATTGGCGTGCTCAAGTCATAAAAAATATCTGTGGATAATCCATAAGAGGCATAAAAATAGCCGCAGAATAAAACTAGTTCCGGCTCCCCTTCGCCAGCTACAAAACGCAGAACATTGTTTGGGGCAGAGATAGGTAATCTGCCGTTGACAACCCGCAGCGCAGAAGAATCTTGTTGATCCGGCACTTCAATCCGGAAAGGTGCGTTGCCAGGTACGATAATAAGTGTATGAGGCACAAGTTCAATGGGAGGTTCATCTCTGATAAATAATTTTCCGGTGCCCATTAAATTATAATGAATTCCCGGAGCATGCACCCCTTCTAAGGACAAAGCATAGCCGTTGCTAACGAAACATTCTGCAAGGGTAACAAATTGCACTTCAAGTGCTGTCAATAACTTGTCAAGGTCCTTTTGCGAAATGCGCAATATAAGTGGGTCGCTCAATGTTGCGGTAGTATTACAGCGAAGATAATTAAAAAGAAAAAAACAAATCGTCCGTATTATGTTGCCAAAAGTCCAATATGGTTAGATGACTGTACCGCCTGGCTCTTTATTGTCATAAATTTATGGTAAGATAGAATTAATGAATTGCATTTCTTTTTGACCCTTAAAAAATAAAGGATAAAAGTTTATGTTTGATGTTTTTGAAAATTATCTCAATGACTATGGCATTTTTGATGAGGAGGAACTTGATTTAATCAGATCTGTCAGCATCTTTAAAACGCTAAGTAAAAAGGAGTATTTATCACGGGAAGGAGAAATATGCCGATACAAAATTTTTGTTTCCAGAGGTTGTCTCCGCAGTTACCGGATTGACAAGGACGGGACGGAAAGCATTCTGAATTTTGCTATTGAGAAACACTGGATAAACCGGGTTACCTTTCATATTGATGAACGAAGCTCAACGATTATAGATGCAATTGAGGATAGCGAAGTGATTCAGTGGTCAAATGAAAATTTTCAAATGCTACTGGAAACTGTTCCTGCTTTTAATTTGTTTTATCGTAAGTATCTGGAAGATAGCCTGAATGAAAAGCAAAGGAGAATCATTTCTATTCTAAATAACAGTGCTGCTGAAAAGTATGAAGATTTTATTAACCATTTTCCTAACCTTTACAACCGGATTCCCCTATATATGATTGCCTCTTATCTCGGTATGTCGCGTGAAACAATTAGCCGTGCCAGGAACAGCAATCAATATACTGGCCACCACCGGGAAGGCATTTTGGGAAGAACGTATTAATAAGAAGATGAGATCTTCAAAGTGACCGGTTAAGAAGATGATCTTCATGTCATTCGATACATTTAAAGCATTTTTCAGTTTCCTCAATTATCAGTCTTAACGCTTAAAAATTAAACATATGGAATCAGTAGCAGACAATAAAAAGGCAGAGTTCACAATGAAGGCCATCGTAGTGACAGACCAGGCTGCGGGAACGGCGGGAATGACGTTAATGGAGCGGCCCGTGCCAAAGGCAGCGATAAACGACGTCGTTGTTCAGGTTCATGCTTCGGGATTCGTTCCGACCGAGATGGAGTGGCCTTCAACCTGGACAGATCGCGTAAACCGTAATCGAACTCCCTCCATCCCCGGGCATGAAATGGCTGGAGTGATAACTTCCCTTGGCTATGGCACGACGGGGCTGTGGGTAGGACAGCGGGTGTTTGGCCTAACTGACTGGTACCGCGACGGAACCCTTGCTGAGTATGTGGCTGTTGAGGCACGCAACCTCGCCGCGCTGCCAGGCGACGTGAACTTCACAGTAGGGGCAAGCCTGCCGATCTCGGGCTTGACGGCATGGCAGGGACTGTTCGAACACGGCCGCCTTCAGGCCGGGCAAACTGTCCTTGTGCACGGTGCGGCCGGGGCAGTTGGTTCGATGGTGATACAACTCGCACGTGAGGGTGGTGCTTATGTAATCGGCACAGGACGGGCTGCCGACCGACAGAGGTCGGTGGACTTTGGTGCACAGGAGTTCGTGGACCTCGAGAACGATGCCCTTGAAGACGTTGGCAGCGTGGATCTGGTGTTCGATGTCATTGGCGGAGATATTGGAAAGCGGTCGGCCGAACTGATCCGGGCAGGAGGAACACTGGTGTCTATCGTCGGGCCGGTTCAGGGCGGGGCCTCCAACTGCCGGATGGTTGATTTCGTTGTTGAGTCGAATCGTAGCCAGCTAAATGAGATTGTCCAGCGTGTTCGGGACGGACGACTGCGCACGAACATTGGCAACATTTCGGGCCTCGACGATGCCTTCGCTGCACTTAACCCAACCGGGCGACGCAAGGGGAAGGCGATCATCCGCATTCGTCCCTGACGGCAGGAAGATTCAGGATTGAAATTCAAATATCTACATGAAAATTATCGCCACCTTAATTTTTACTTTTTTGTATAATTTTTGTTACAGATAGCAGCATATTGGATAATGCAATGTAAGAGAAAGAATTGTCTAAAATGAAATATTTCGTTAGAATGAAATATGCTATTTTTCTTTTTTATTTTCTGTTCTCACTTATTTACCTAAGTCGCGGACAAGCCACTGATTCTTTAAGACCATTAAAAGAAACTTTAAATGCAAATAATAAAACAAATGTTACAAAATACCTGAATGAAAAAAAATGGAACGCTTTGTTTCCCCACAGGTATGGAATTGGATCAACAGACTCTATCAGCAATAACCCGGATTTTTATTCATTCAAAGCATTTGTGGCTGCATCGAAAATATTTCCGTTATTTGTATCCGAAGGTGATCAAACAATACAGAAAAGAGAATTAGCGGCTTTCCTTGCCAATATAGCGCAAGAAACAAGCGGAGGCTGGGAAGCTGCGCCCGGTGGATACTTTAAGTGGGGATTGTACTTTTTAGAAGAAAGGAATATTGATAAAAGTAATTTCTATAACGATACCTCAAAGAAAAATTATCCGGCAGTGGAAGGGAAATACTATTATGGCCGTGGGCCAAAACAATTAAGCTGGAATTACAATTATGGACAATTCAGCCAGGCCTGGTTTGGAAACGCAGACATTTTGCTGCAACATCCAGAATTATTATCTACAGATCCTGTCCTTTCTTTCGCATCAGCCATTTGGTTTTGGATGACGCCTCAGTTCCCAAAGCCATCGTGCCACGATATAATGATAGGAAAATGGATTCCCACAACCAATGATACATTGAAAGGAAGAATGCCAGGTTTTGGCGCAACCGTCAATGTTATTAATGGTGGCGTAGAATGCGGAACGGGAACTTCGCTAAGCAAAACTCAATACCGGTATGATTATTATTTGTATTTCTGTAAGTATTTCCAGGTACTGCCTGGAGAAAATATAAGCTGCGCCGATCAGAAACCATTTGGACAATAAACCGGTATTCAAGGCAAATTTTAAAAATTGTTAGTAGTATAATGCGAATGCAGATTGAATGACACACCATGTTATGAAACAACCGCTTTAAAAAATTCAGGCCTTATTATTGGAACCTCTAATAACCGTTTTGGAGTGATATTGATTACCCCGAAGGGGCATCATATAAAAGCCTTGAAAATAGAAAAATGCACTGTAAGTATATGGAACAATGGTTAAAATCGTCAGTAGTTTTTTATGCCACATTATTGAATCAATCGGATTATGTCCAATCGATGACTACATGATGGAAAGGTGTAACAGCTTTAGCCTTTTGATGCCCGGTAAGTATCGCAGGTGGCTGCAGCAAGATCGTTTTAAATCGCACATTCCTAAAAGGTATCACTTCTTTCGCGTATATTTATTTTATGAAAATAAAAGCAACTGCCTTTTCTGCCACCGCGCTTTTTGTTTGCCTTTTTCAATCAGCTATCGGGCAGGTGGCCTCGCCGGTACAACATATTTTCCCGCAAGGAACGATTACTTATCCCAACATTCCTTATGCGGGAGATACCGTGCAGAAACATTTACTTGATATTTATGTTCCGCATGCGAATAAAAAGAACACGCCGCTTATTGTTTGGATTCATGGCGGGGCGTGGATGCTGAATGATAAATATGCGGATATGAGCTACATGCAAAACACTGTAAAGTCATTCATTGACAGCGGATATGCTTTCGCGTCTGTGGATTACCGTTATAGTACTACCGCCATCTTTCCTGCGCAGATACAGGATGTAAATGAAGCGGTACAATTCTTATATGATCATGCTGCCAAATACAACCTCGATAAAAACCGCATCGCGGTAATTGGCTTTTCTGCCGGCGGCCACCTCGCTTCTTTAATGGCTCTTTCCAACAATAATAATGTCAAAGAATTTTATCCGCCGGGTAAAAAGATAAATTTTAAAATAAGATGCGCCTTTGATTTTTACGGACCGTCGGACCTGGTCATGCTCGCTACCAATCCTGATACTTCAATAAACAATAAAGAAAATCCTGTTTCCATCCTGCTGGGCGCAATGCCTGTTGACCGCCCCGACCTTGCAAAGATTGCGAGCCCCGTAACTTATATTGATAAGAACGATCCGCCATTCCTGATCGTGCAGGGAGAAAAAGACGAGTCGGTGCCGAATACGGAATCCAAAATTTTAAGTTCCTGGTTAACGCTCGCAGGCGTGCCCAACAAACTAATCATTGTGCCCGGTGCGCCTCATTACGGCGTGATGTACGATGCGGATTATATAAGGGAAGATATTTTTAAGTATTTGGATAAGTATATGAAATAAGAGGAAAATCTTTGAATGTGAAACTACCTTCAACGAAAGTGAATAAAAGGTGGAAGTTGCGCTTGCAGTAATACTTTTATCGTACGCGGCTTTGTCAACGAAGCCTTTGCATTAATGCCATAAGTCCTTTTTTTGTTCCTGCAAAAAAGTCGCCTTTCTTAAATTCAGGAATCATAATGTCGTCAATTATTTTTTTCGTTTCGTCGTCAGTGATTTTTGTTTCGATAGTGGCACCATTGTTTATTCTTATTTTCCTTAATCCCTTGCTTATTCCAATTAAAACTCCATCACTTATACCGACACCCCATTGATTTGCTATTGACAAGGTTAAACTGTCAAAACTTTCCTTTGTTGCCAGGTCACCAGGAATTGTAACAATGGCAATTTTAATGGCCGTTTCCTTTTGAAATTTATTTAAAATGGAATCCAATTCAATCGTTTCAGTTAACGAATAAATATGTTCAAAATCTCTCGTCCAAGCAATTTTAAAAGCAGGGTCTGTAAGTAAGCTGTCAATAATCACGAAAAGATTTTCTTCACCATATTCCTTAACTATACTGTCCAGGAAAAGACTATCTTGAAGAGGGTGTTTGTGATTGCTTACGATTTCTTTTATAGCTGGTAATGGCTTCGCCTTCTGAGCATAAGAATTACAAAAAGAAACGCTACATAGAAAAAGTATGATTAGTAAACGGTTCATAATCGAGTGGCGTATAATATTTGCATTCATGCTAATTTACACTCTGGTATTTTACAATGCAAGTTTTTTTACGGGCCTCGTGTGCATTTTATTATCAGCCGCAAACGGGATCACCCGAACTAGTTGTTGTGGCAGAATTTTACCTGCTTTGCCAAATTCAGTTGCCCGTTTTTTGGTCGCTTTCCTTTGCCTGATGCCAGAAACTGAACGTGCATAATATTTATCGCCTCGTTAGAAGCATCTTTCGCTGCCGGTTAAAGTATAAATACTCCATGTCTTAAGTATACCATCTTCATAGCATAGCCGTACCATCGCCCACTCAAGTCCGGCATAAGTCCGGCATATCCCGGACTTAACCCGGTATTGTATACAAGGAAACCCGTATGAAAACATACCGAGATAGCCGTTTAGTGTTGCAGAAAAAAATAAAAAAGGTACAGGCCGGGGAGACCTGCACCAATTTTGTAGAACAAAAAGCAGAAATCAAGGTCGTCGAAGGGAATTAGGTTAAAGCTGCAATCGTTTATTTTTTAAACGTGAACTGTTTCTAATTCCTTCACATTAGGATGAAATATTTCGTGGACATTTAAGGGGATAGGGCTTGTGCCAATAACGGGACCTGCATACCACTGGTTGCTGCGCCAGAAATGCTGAATCTTACCATCATTCAGCAAGGCAATCACTTCGAGGTCAAAGCCAAAGCTTCCTTCGACCAGGCCAAGTACAGCGTGCACATTGGATCCAAAGGTGGCGGAGTTCGCCCACTGAGGCGTGTTATTTATACCGCACCACCAGTGCTGGATCTGACCATTTACCGCTACGCACAATTCATAGTTGCCGGAAGTAGCTTCATCGGGAGCGCCAAATTCAGACCTGATCATCACCGGTGCGCTGTGGACATTTGAACCAAATTTTTCTTCCGCTACCCAGTTGCCGTTTGATATAAGGCGGGAATACCGCTGCATGGTACCGTAGCTATTAACACATATATAGTCAAGGCCGCGGTCGAAGCGCTGTAAAAGTGTAGCTGCACCAAAGGCAATACCGCTGCCGAAAACAGCAGATTGGGCCCAGGCAAAGTTTGCCTCATTGCGCCACCAATGCACCAGCGTTCCATTGGTGAGCGCTGCCACCACTTCGAAATTGCCGGGTGCACCAAAATCTCCCTGGATAAATCCGACCACACCATTCACGTTATTTGGGCCAAAAACCGGCCCGTCTTTCCATTGTCCTGTAGCCTGCTCAAAAAAACGGTGGTGCAATCTTCCGGCTGTTGTCGGATAGATCATTTCAAAATTCCGGTTATAGGTGGTGGCGGTAACCGTTGGCACGGCGGCACAGTCATTGGCTTGCGTTTCCGCTACTGCCCAGTTCAGTGTGTTGCCATCTCTCCAGTAATGACGGATGGCATTGCCGGGAGCTGTAGCCCATACCTCGAAATTGCGGTGTAGGGCGCCGTCGCCGCTTTCAATAATATTTCCATTGTGGTTCGCGCGTTTGGTCCAGGGGTCAGGATTGATCGCATTGTTGGGCACGCCGTATTTTGTGTAGGCATCAATATCTGCCTGCCCATAACCCATCCAGATATAGCCAGGTGATCCTGCCATACCCCAGCCGGCGCCCCATGAATTGCGGACCAGCCATGCCTGGCGGCCATCATCATATCCTACGATCACGATACAGTGTCCGCCTGCCAGCCCGCTTTCGGGATGAGCGATATAAACACCCGTTTGATGCGTAAATCCGAAGGTTTCCCAGTCGTAATAACAGGTAAAGCAGGCTGATAAAGGGCCTACATGGTCAAGCCAGCTTTTCTGGTCGGCGATACTGCCAAGGGAAACATAGCTATCTACTTTGACAGTTCTTCCGTTTCTATCGCCTGTTGGCGGCACGGGCATGTCGGTTGTCTCATAAGCGCGGCACGAAGGATCCGCGACACCATTGGTTTTCATCCAGTCAAATGCGGTTGCCGGGCCCCCGGTTTGTGCACATTTTACGTTCAGTCCGTCATGTACATCCCCTTCAGAGCGCAGGCTCCAGTATCCGTGTTCGATACGCGTCATCGCTTCTACCACACCAACGGCGCTAAAAACCCAGCAGGACTCACAGGGATCCTGGTCTTTTACCCTGGTTAACCAGTTCCAGCCCCATCTCGTGCGCCAGTCTACAGAAGCGAACGTCCTGATGATGGGGCTAAGAGGTACCGTATTGATGGGAGGATGAGGAAGGGGCGCCATTTTAAGTTCGCTGGTATTCAGCTCCTTCAAAAATCCTGAATTTACACGCTCCTGGCGAAGAAAGGGATTTGAGGTTTCGTTTTGCAGGTGTTTGGAAATGTCAATTTTCTCTACATTTTTTGCGAGGGGAATCTTGGAAAGATCCGCGCCATGTGCATGAACAGGTAGGGGCGTGTTATCAGGAAGCTTGATGTTATTGACCCAGTCCGCCTTTTTTTCGGTAAGGACGCGGCGGATATCACCGATGGTTATTTGTCTTTGCATTGCTATTAATTTTTGTGCCTACTCTAAATTCCGTTTTCGGCATTTCGGAAGTTTATGGGGTACAGAAGAGGTCACCAATTTTTAAAGGATCAGCAACAGTGCTTTATCGTTGCATTTGAAATTTTTTGGGGGCCAAACGGAGTGTAAATCTAAAACCGTTTTTAGCAGAAGGCAATTATAGTTTTTGAGGTTTTATAGTAATCAAACGACGCCCAAACAAGGTTTTCGGCCGTGATTCCAGCGATTTTAAGATGAATTAATTTTTTCTGAAATGGAGAAATTTTAATACTCAGGGCTATGATATAGCCACTAATTCCACCGACTTGCACGAATAGAGAGACAGTGAACCAATAAATAGAAGCAGTTTTATTTTTAGAAGAAGCTCTTTGTGAACCTTCGTCCTTTGCCGCTTTGGGCAAAGGCTTTTGAGGAAGAAAAAGAGAAGAATTTTCACACGAAGGGACAAAGGGGAGAAGGTACACGAAGGGAGCTGCACGATTTTCAAGGATTTCCAAATAAAGGGGAATGTGGTTCGTGGCGACATGAACCATGGCTTTAAAATAAAGTTTGTAGATGGCGGGAATCTTTAAACGGATAACTGCCGGGTTGCGCAAATATACCGTCATCAATTTTTTATGCTTAACAGGATTTTAGTTATAACGAAAACATGATCGAGTGAAGGATCAGTATATAATGCAATGCAGTAAATTGCGTCCTGATCAGAAAATGTGCAGTTTTTTTTATTAAAATGAATTAGATGAAACACGGGCTTTTACTGGATATGGATGGCGTCATATACAGCGGAGAAACACTCATAGAAGGTGCTGATAAATTTATTAACAACCTCCTTAAGCAAAAAATACCTTTCACTTTCATGACGAATAACAGCCAGCGTACAAGGCTTGAGGCGGTACGCAAGCTAAAAGGATTTGGTATTGAGGTTACTGAAGACCATGTGTACACAAGCGCTATGGCAACGGGTAAATTTTTAGGCGACCAGTGTAAAAACGGAACCGCTTATGTTTTGGGCGAAGGCGGCTTAATAGGCAGCCTGCATGAAAACGGGATCACTCTTGTAAATACAGATCCTGAATTTGTAGTGCTCGGCGAAGGCAGGAATTTTACATTGGAAATGGTTCAGCGCGCCGTTGACATGATCCTTGCGGGGGCAAAATTTATTACCACCAACAGGGATCCGTCGCCCAAAAAGCCAGGCTGGAACAACCTGGGTATTGCCGCCACAACAGCCATGATAGAAGAGGCTACAGGCAGAAAAGCATTTGTAACCGGAAAGCCGAGCCCGGTTATGATGCGCTCTGCAAGGAAATACCTGGGGTTGGAAACTGCAGAAACAACCGTGATTGGAGACACAATGGAAACTGATATAGAAGGGGGCGTCCAGATGGGATATAAAACAATTTTAGTATTATCGGGCATCGCAAAAAAGGAAGACATCAGCCATTACGCATTCCAGCCCGACCTCGTAGTGAGCACAGTAGAACAAATTCAATTTCCCTTGAAATGGTGGTAAAATGTCCGGAAGGAAGTGGTGAAGATTGTGAAAATGTTTCTATAAGTTACCAAAGTTTTTCATCAGAAGGAAGGCCGTAACGACAAGAATCCTGGCTGTCTATGCGTTTCCTGGAGACGAATTGCCCAGTGAATTCACTCTTTGTGAACCTTTGTGTTCTTCATGTTTTCGTGTGAAAAAAAAACTTTTGGAGGAAACCTTATTACCTTAGTAACGATCCAATCCATACTCAAACGACCTTATTACTTTATAAAAAAATGGTAACAGCTTATTCCAATCTTCTGCATGAAAATGAGGTAATAAGGTTGGATGAAAAGAGAAAGTGTTGTGTTACTAAGGTAATACAGTTATTATTTTCCGGAAAATCTTAAGAGGAATTTATTATTTATTCTGTAAAACCAATAAAGGAATTTTTGTCAGACGGCTCATTTCTGTTGTATACATTTCCCCAAATAGTCTTTCTATTACCGAGTGTTTTTGTGCCACCATCACGAGAAGATCTGCACGATGCATCCGAAGATAATCGATGATTCCCTCAACAACATTGTCGTCTTCAATTACTGTGAAATCATGGTTTAAATAAGTGACTGCAAAATGAGTTTTCATTTTCCCGATCGCCTCGCTGTCACTTAATACTATTTCATCTTTTTGCACATTCAACACCCGTACGAATGAATTGTATTTCTGCGCAATATTCTCCAGCAAAGCATAACGGTTCATTTCAGTTTCCGGATTGAAATCTGATGCAAATGTAATCTTGTCAATAGATTCATACGATATTCCTTCCGGAATTACTAAAACAGGAAAGGAAGATTTGCGGATCACTATATTAGTAGTGCTACCAAAAATTGAATTGCTTTTTCCTTTGCCCTTCATACCCATGATTATCAAGTCGGCATTTTTTTCTAAGGCAATTTCCTGTATTACATTAAACGGAGAACCTTCAGCAACAAAACCTTCCATTGTTACCTGGCTCTTTTTCGAAAGCAGTTCAATTTGATCTTCTATCAATGCCCTGTTTTCTTCGATCAACTTTTCGTGTTGCATCAACATAGCAGGAGCAGCTTCTTCATCATACAGCAATAACGGGGTACGGCATTAATAAAAGTTACGTTTGCCTTGAATACTGAAGCGAGTGAAACAGCGTACTGGCTGGCATTGTAAGAAGCTGTTGAAAAATCAATTGGTAGAATTATGTTCTTCATCTTTTTTTAGTTTTAGTGATAAAAAGAAGATGTAAATATATTTTCCACTCCACAAGAAAGCACTGATATAACGCACAACCAGACATGATTGCGATCATGATGCCTTTGTCTTCTTTGTGTCTTCGTGTGAAAAAAGCGTTTAGCGGAAACCTTATTACCTTAGTAGCAGTGCATCCATATTCAAACGACCTTATTACCTTATAAAAATCGTAAAAGCTTATTCCATTCTTCTTAATGGAAATACGGTAATAAGGTTGGATGAAAAGAGAAAGTATCGTGTTACTAAGGTCATAAGGTTGCTGATGCTAATTGAACGCAAGGTATTGATCAATATTGTCATTCGGGCTTTATATAAAACGGTTTTTCCGGAAGAAAAAAGAAGGAGTTTTCACACGAAGAGACGAAGAGGAGAAGGTACACGAAGAGCGGCACTTTCTCAATTAAACGAAGCCCGGAATTCCAAGGGCGAAACATTCGTTTTTGTTTTGAATAATTTGCTGAATGATTGCGGATGTTCAAATCCAAGCTCGTAAGCAATTTCGCTTACTGAAAGAGCGGTGGTGGAAAGTTTTTCCTTTGCTTTTTCAATTAATTTATTGTGAATGTGCTGCTGGGTGCTTTGGCCGGTCAAAACTTTGAGCAACCCGCTTAAATAATTGGGTGAGACGTTTAAGCTTTCTGCAATCCACTGAACGGTTGGCAATCCTTTACTTACCAGGTCGTGACTATCGAAATAGGAGGAAAGAAGTTCTTCCAGACGATCGAGGACCTGGTGGTTCGTTATTTTCCTGGTCAGAAACTGGCGATGATAAAACCGGTCAGCATAATTAAACAATACTTCCAGCTGGGCAATGATGATATCCTGGCTGAATTTATCAATATTGGAATGATATTCCTGCTGGATGTTTTGAATAATATTGTCTATCACGCTTTCTTCTTTTTCTGAAAGAAACAGCGCTTCATGTACGGAATAATCAAAGTATTCGTATTGCTTTATATTCCTTGCCAGGCTCGTGTTCCAGATGAAGTCGGGATGAATGAGCAACATCCAGCCCGACCTTTTTTCTGTGTTATTATTGCCATGTTCAACGCCAAAAACCTGGTTCGGCGATACGAAAAACATGGTGCCTTCATCAAAATCATATTCCTGCTGGCCATATTTGAGTTTGACATCGCAATTTCTTTTCAGAGCGACGAAATAAAAATCATAGATGAAAATCTTGGGATCATTATCATCAAATTTGCTGATGTCTTCCACATTAATCACGCTGATCAACGGATGTTCGGGTGGAGGCAATCCCCTGAGATGATGAAACTCACTGATCGTTTTAATTCTGTAAGGTGTTTGGTTTGACATGGCTGTTTTGTTTTTTTATTCAAGAAATTTCATATCCTCGTCAGTCAAATCTATTTCAGTGGCTTTCAGATTTTCTTCAAAATGCTGCAAGGATGAAGTGCCGGGAATAGGCAATATCCACGGAGAGCGGTGCAACAACCAAGCTAAATTTATTTGAGCTTCAGTGGCGCCATATTTTTTGGCTATGGTTGCGATCCGGCCATCCTTTTTAGGCATTGATTGAAATAAAGAGAAGTAAGGAATTAAAGGAATTTTATTTTCCTCGCAGATCTCAAGCACTTCTTCGCCGCCGCGGTTATGTCCTCCGTGTTCAAATTGTTTCGAAAGACGTTGGGCATGGCCATACATATTTTCTACAGTAGCAATATTCCCCATCGCCATAGCCGCTTTTAATTCATCCGGGTCAACATTGCTAACGCCGACATGAAGTATTTTACCTTCCTTCTGCATTTCAAACATGGCATCCATTGATTCTTTAAAAGGCACGTCACCGCCTGCGATTACCCTGAAATGAACCAGTGTGATCTGTTCTTGTTTCAGCGTCCGTAAATTGTTTTCGATGCTGGTGCGTAAATTCTCAGGACGGTTGAATGCTACCCAGCTTTTATCCGGTTTTCTTGCACCACCAACTTTAGTACAGATAACCAGGTCATCCGGGTAAGGATATAAAGCTTCCGCGATCAGGCGGTTGGTTACATCTTCGCCGTAATAATCTGCTGTATCAATAAAATTGATCCCGCTTTTAATGCATTGTTTTAAAATTTGTAATGCTTCTTCGCGGTTTGAGGGTTCACCCCAAATACCGGGGCCGGTGAGGCGCATCGTTCCATAACCGAAACGTTTTACGGTCAATGGATGATTGCTTTTTCCTGCAATCGTGATGTGTTTCGTATTCATGAGATCTTGTTTTCTGTTTAATTATTTAAAAATTTTGCGTGCGTCATTAAAAATTTAGTGCAAAACTAAATGAATGTTGATCGACACTTTTTACCAATCTACTTCTCCGTCTTCTTTTAAAAATTTACCTGTCGGGCCATCGTTATCCAAAGTAGCATATTTCACAACGATTTTAGCGGCGTGCTCCACTGTTTGTGTTCCCTTGAAATTGTTCAGATCGGTTGCGGTATAGCCGGGTGTAATACTGTTTATTTTAAAATTGGTACCCCTGAATTCATTGGACAACATCACGGTAAAAGCGTTCAATGCTGTCTTTGAGCAGCTATAAGCATCATATATTTTGTAATTGGAATTTTGCGTATCGCTATGAATCGTTAAAGAACCCAATCCGCTTGAAACGTTTACAATTCGTGGGGTATTCGATTTTTTTAAAAGTGGAATAAATTGTTGCGTAGTTTGTACCGCACCAAAAAAATTGGTATCAAACACTTTTCGCAGATCATCCATTTTGATGGAAGAAAGATTCTGAGTTTGTCCACCGGAAATTCCGGCATTATTGATCAAAACATCCAATGATCCTATTTTAGCTTCCAATGCCTGCTTTGCTTTTTCGATGGAATCGATGTTGGTTACATCCAGTTCAACGAACGCTGCATTTGAAATTCCCAAACCGTTCAATCTTTTTATGGCATCAGCTCCTTTGGCTTTATCCCTGCTTCCTGCATAAACAAAGTAACCTGATTGTGCCAGTTGTTTGGCGGTTTCAAAACCGATTCCTTTATTAGCTCCTGTTATTAATACTGTTTTCATTCTGTTTTTAATTTTAATTATGGTTATTTGTTTGTTTGCTGTGATATATATCCGCAAATTCTTTTGCAAAATCAGTAAGCTTTACTTTTCCCAATGTTGGTTTATGCTGATAATAATCTTCATACAATGCATCGTTGCGCCTGCAAGCATTCATTTCTACCAATCCTTCGGCAATCTCCGGGTTCATTCCGGCGGCTACCATTCCGTTCTGCATTTGCGCGTCAGGAATTTCCTGCCATTTCAAACCAGGTTTGCCGATCGCTTCACCTAACACTTTTGCTATTTCATCAGGCGATGCCTCATCACTTGCGATGTAACGGATCTTTCTTCCTTCAAATGGTTGTTCCATTTCTTCTGCAATTACTGCCGCAATATCCAATGGTGAAACCCACGGTTCTTTTTTATCGCCGCTATAATTTTGTATGATAGCATCTTGTTTTTCTATGGTTGGAATGAAGGCAAACATGTTGTAATAAAATCCCACCGGTCGCATGAATTTGATGGAAACATCTTCCGGTAATTGGCTTAAAATCTTTTCTACATTATAATGAAAAGCCAACATCCCATTTCCTTTATCGGTATGTGCACCAATGCTGCTGAGATGCACGACGCGCTTCACTCCGGATTGCTGAACTGCCTGCTTGTAACTGTTGGCTATCTTATTAATTGCAGCCATATAATCCAGATTTGGATCATGGAAACTTGCGGCGCCAAGCGCTTCCATCAGATAGACAATGTCTGCTCCGGTAAAAGTTTTTGCTAGAAAGTCCAAGTCTTGCATGGTACCGATGGCAGCCTTTGCGCCCAAGGCTTCAATGTCTTTTTGTCTTTCGGCTTTGCTGCTGATAACCGTAATGGAATTTCCTTTTTCAATTAAAACTTGCGCAAGTGGTTTGCTGATGTGGCCTAACGAGCCTGTGAGTACGATATTCATAATGTTGTATTTTTTATAAATGCAAAAATCAACACATACAAATAAACCGGTGTAACCGAATCTATGTTTGTTGTAGCCAAAAATATCGCAGGCAAGTAATCTACATCGCCCAATCATGCAGTAGGAATAACAACACGGCTATCATCTCTTTTGCCGGGAATGGTCACTATTTTCTTTCCCGCCGCGGTTGGTGTTCAGATAAGCACTAAGGCAAATCTAAGGGACACGGAACCATAGCAAGATGACTACTATCTTATTGACAAACTTCCTCCTGATAACTTTTTAACTTTAGCGATGTATTCATTTTGGGGTAATCTGTATAACCTTTTGGACCTGGCGTATACAATGTTGAAGGATCAACAGGATTCAATGCTGTATTGGTTTTTATTCTTTCTGCAAAATCAGGATTGGATAAAAAAGAACGTCCAAAGGCAACCAGGTCTGCAAATCCTGCATGAAGCGCTTCCTCACCTGTTTCCGGCGTAAGGCCGTTGCTCAAAATGATGACACCGGCGAAATTTTTACGAATGACTTGAAAAGTTTTTTCAGAAATTGCGGCATTAACAGCAATATGCAGATAAAGGATTTGCAGTTCGTCTAACTTTTGGGCAAGCCAGGCGTAAGTGTTTTGCGTTTCTTCTTCATCATATCCGGCTAAATCACCCAGTTTTGAAAATGGTGAAAACCGGATGCCCACTTTTTCTTTGCCAATTGCATCCGCAACTGCCTGTACCACTTCTATGGCAAACCTGCTGCGGTGTTGAATATTACCACCATATTCATCATGCCGGATATTTACATTGGGATTCAAAAATTGTTCAATTATGTAACCGTTTGCCCCGTGAATTTCTACTCCATCAAAACCTGCAGCAATGACGTTTTTTGCAGCTAATACAAAGCCTTTTACAACATGTTTAATTCCATCTTTTGAAAGTGCCAGAGGTACAGAATAATCTTGCAGGCCTTTTGTGTCTGTAAAAATCTGGCCCGTTGCTTTAATGCCTGAAGCGCCAACCAGGTTGAGTCCTCCGGGCAGGTTGTCGATATGACCGATACGCCCGGTATGCATTAGCTGTACAAATATTTTGCTTTTGTTCTCATGCACTTTACCAGTAATTGGCTTCCAGGCATCTGTCTGTTGCTCGCTAAAAATTCCAGGTATTCTTGGATATCCTAAGGCTTCTGCGGAAGGTGCCGTGCCCTCTGTAACAATCAATCCGGCACCGGTTCGCTGACCATAATAATCTGTCATCAATCCATTCGGGAAATTGCCGATAGCGCGTGAACGTGTCATTGGCGCCATTACCAAATGATTTTTCAATTCGAAGTTTCCTTTTATAAAAGGTGTTAATAGTTTTTTCATCTTTGTTATATTTTTATTTTGATACAACAAAGGTATAGTTGGGTATTTGGGTAAAATAACCTGGAATGACGTATAAATAGTCTTATCCGGTGACTGAATATTTCTTTGGCGTAACTCCATAGTGCCTTTGAAATAACCGGCTGAAGTGACTGAGATTTGAAAATCCAAGCTGGAAACCGACTTCAGAAACGGAATATGCTGATTGTTTTAATAAAAAGGCAGCTTCCTCCATTCTTATTTTTTGGAAATAATTGTAAATGCTATCGCCGAAAGTTTGTTTGAACAGTTGTTTCAGTTTGGTTTCGCTCATACCCACCTGAGTTGCGAGAAATGATATGGAGGGCGGTTCGCTAATGTCTGCCAAAATAATATTCCTGGCATTAAGGAGCTTTTCAGCATCGGCATTGTTGACGGTTTTCTGTGAGGTGTTTTCTCTTTTCGATAATTTATGAAGCAGATGATATAATAATTCCAGAACTTTTATCCGAACTGAGAAATTGCTTAGTTCGTCGTTCAAGTTGATAGCGATAATATTTTTTAGTATTTGCAGAATTTCAGGGATCATACTTTCAAAATATAAAAAGGAGGCTCCGGGCGTAAGAATATTTTGCAGTACCGGGTTTGATTTTTCGACGTCTAATAACGATTTTAATTTTGAAGCAGTAATTCCTACTACAACATAATGCGTTTGTGTATTAGCTGGAAACCTGATTACAGAACTCAGGTCGTTTGTAGTGATTTGTATGGCAGATTCGCTTTTCCGTGAAAATTTCACAGGTTGCACCTCATTGTAATTCAAATGCAAAGGCTGTTCATTATTATAAAAGAAGATACTTAATAAATCATTGGGTTCATTGGCAGCATTTCTTTTCAGGATCAGATCTTCCTTTAGTTTGTAACAGTGGGTAAGAAGCCTGAAATCATTTCCAAATTCAATCTTCCTGATATAACCTTCACCCATAGAAGGTGGAATAGAGATATAATTATCGCGGAGTGGTATTTGGTAGTTTTTAGAAAAATCAGTAATGAAATCGAAGTGAAGAGAAGTTGTAAATTCAAATATCATTTTTATCAAAAATTATTATTAAGACGTTTCATACTGCGCAAGGATCTTCAAAAGTACGCCTTAGCTGACGCGTTAATTTTGCTACGAACTGGCTGTCAAATGTGGATAAGGCGTGATGGGCTAGTAGAATTGCAGGAATTACCAATATGGGAAATCCTCCGTTTCTATTATCAAACAGAAACCTCCATTCCTTCTCTTGCAAATAATGCGTTTGGCAGAATTTTTTGGCATTCTTTTTCCTGGTCATCTAAAAATGCATCGTTGTGATCCGGGTCATGATGAGTGATGATCAGCCTTTTCACATTGGCTTTTATAGCTACCTCTACCGCATGTTCCCAACTGCTGTGGCCCCATCCTTTAAATTTATTTTCATATTCATCCCTGGTGTATTGTCCGTCATGAATTAACAGGTCTGCGTTCCGGGCAAATTCAACGATATCGGGATCAATTCCATTCATGTGTTCGAGATCGGTACATATCACCAGTGACACACCTTCATCATCCAATCGGAAACCATAAGAGCCACCGGATTGTTTATGAAATTGCGGAATGGATGATACCCGCGCACCCTGGATCACCTCTTCATCACCGTAAGATAAAAACTGAAACTGGGCACCCATCATTTCCATCTGAATGGGGAAATAATCTTCCTGCATCTGTGTCGAAAAAATGCCTTTGAGATCCTTTATCTTGCCTTGTCTGCCCATGGCAAGAATGCCAATCTTTTGTAGCGGATTATATGCGGGCTGGAAGAAAGGAAACCCTTGTATGTGATCCCAATGAAAATGGGAGAAAACGATGTTGATGATATTTTGGTTGATGCCATTTTCAACAATTTCTTTTCCCAGGTTCCTGATCCCGGTTCCTGCATCAACTATCGCAATCCGGTTCACTCTTTCACGCAGGATCCTGAAGCATGAAGTATTGCCTCCATATTTTTCAAATTCCCTGCCGCAAACGGGTAAAGAACCACGTACTCCGTAAAATTTTACCTTCACCTGAGATAAAGTTTTACTAAAGGTCAGAAAAAGATTTCAGAAATGCGATGGAATTTAAAAGAATTCTGTTTGCCACGGATTACACAGTCGTTACGTCATTGTGAGAAAACACGAGTGAATGTTTATTGTTTAGATGAATGTTCAATGTTTTCGTGGCAATCTTCTTTTCGGGGAGATAAAAAAGTAAGTCGTTACGTCATTGGGAGAAAACATGAGTGAATGTTTATTGTTTAGATGAATGTTCAATGTTTTCGGCAATCTTTTTTTGGGGGGATTGCTTCGTGCCTCGCAATGACGGAAACAAGAATGAGATTGCTTCGTGCCTGGCAATGACGATTAACCACCGTTTTAAAATCGAACATCAACTGTATCAAAACCGGACACTCCTGATAAAATCAAATAAATAACCAATTGATTCTCAATATATTTTTTCCTGGCACTTTCTTGGGTAATGGAAATGAAGCAAAACAAATTATGTGACATCCGCACAAGGAAATTGAACTGTTTGATAAAAAGGAATCTTTAATATTTGTTTGCTTGCTGTAGCAATGAACCTAAAAAGGTGGATGATGCTGATGAACAAACCAAATTCGAAATAACAAAATAAATTAATTGCTCAAAAAGAAATGTTTAAAAACTATTTAAAAATCGCTTTTAGAAATCTGTGGAAAAATAAAGGTTTTTCTGCCATCAACATTTTTGGACTTGCCAGCGGATTGGCCATTTGCCTGCTGATCTTATTTTATGTAAATAACGAGCTTGGCTATGATCGGTATAATACAAAAGCAGATCGCATTTATCGTATAGATGGCGATCTGCAATTTGGGGGCAATCATTTTGTATTGGCACAGGTTCCTGATCCGATGGGAGCCGCATTAAAACAGGATTTTCCGCAGGTAGAGCAATATGTGCGCTTTCGTGGCCATGGCGGCATCATGGTAAAAAAAGGCAATCAAAATATAGAAGAAGACAAAGTAATTTATACCGATTCTACTTTGTTTTCTGTTTTTACGCTTCCGATGATCCAGGGTGATCCTGCGACGGCTTTGACACAGCCGAATTCGGTGGTCATTACAGAAAGTACTGCACAAAAATATTTTAACTCAACTGATGTAGTTGGAAAGACCTTAACGATAGGAGATACCGGCAATTATAAGATTACCGGTGTGATCAAAGATGTTCCAAAGCAATCACACTTTCATTATGATTTCTTCATCAGCATCTATGGCCAGCTATCTCCTTATGAGATCAATCAATGGACCAGCAACAATTTCAATACTTACATTGTATTAAAAAAAGGTACCGATCCTAAGGCACTTTCAAGCCAGCTGAACGGATTTGTAATGCGATATGTAGCGCCGGTTTTTCAATCCATGAATATTACTCCTGAGCAATTTGCAAAGCAGGGAAATTATTTGCATTATACTTTAACGCCACTCGAAAAAATTCATTTGTATTCTAACAAATCCGGCGAGCTGGAAGCGAATGGCAACATTCAATACGTCTATATTTTTTCTTTGATCGCATTTTTTATTTTATTGATCGCGTGTGTCAATTTTATGAATTTATCAACTGCGCGCTCTGCTAACCGCGCCAAAGAAGTAGGAGTGAGGAAAGTGCTTGGTTCGATGCGCAAAAACCTCGTTACCCAATTTCTTTCTGAATCTATTTTGATCAGTTTTATTTCATTGATCCTCGCGCTTGTTATCGCCGCTTTATTGCTGCCTTATTTCAACCAGCTTTCAGGAAAAGATATGACACTCGATTTATTTTTGAGGCCATGGTTGTTGCCGGCGGCCGTTTTATTAATGATCGTTGTCGGGCTCATTGCCGGAAGCTATCCCGCTTTTTATCTCAGTTCATTCAAACCTGTACAAGTGTTGAAAGGCAAGCTGGCAAAAGGTTTTAAATCAAGCTGGCTGCGCAGCGGCCTGGTGGTTTTTCAATTTTGTATTTCCATCATTCTCGTGATCGGCACTTTGGTTATTTACCGGCAGTTGAATTACATCCAAAATAAAGATATTGGCTTCAATCGCAGCCACGTGTTGATCATTAAAAACACCGATGTTCTCGGTAAACAGGCAAAAGTTTTTGCGGACGAAGTGAAAAAATTAAATGGGGTAGAAAATGCTACGATGTCCGGCTATCTTCCCACTGCGGGGTGGAGAAGCGACAGCCCCTTGTTCCCGGATGTGAACGCAGATATTAAATCTGCCGTCAGCACCCAGATATGGAAAGTAGATGAAAATTATATTCCAACGTTGGGCATGAAAATGGCGAAAGGAAGGAATTTTTCTGCGGATTTTCCAACGGATTCATCGGCTATCATTATCAATGAAGCGGCAGCGAAGCTTTTTGGCTTTACTGATCCTTTGAACAGGCCGTTGTATTACATGAATGACTTCCCGAAAAAAGATCTGACCAAATATCACATTATCGGAGTGGTTAAGAATTTTAATTTTAATACGCTGCGTGAAGAAGTAACGCCACTCTGCTTTTTATATCAATCACAAAACGGAAGTGTTGCTTTCCGGATTCATTCGCCCAATATTCCAAACCTGGTTTCAATGATCCAGGATAAATTTAAAAGTCTTGCACCGGAACAGCCTTTTTCCTATTCTTTCATGGACGATGATTTTAATAAGATCTACAGCAACGAACAAAGAATGGGCGGCATTTCAATTACATTTTCTGTGCTGGCTATTTTAATTGCCTGCCTTGGTTTGCTTGGGTTGATCACGTTTGCCGCTGAACAACGGGCCAAAGAAATTGGTGTTAGAAAAGTACTGGGTGCCAATGCCGGTGATATTGTTTCGATGTTGTCAAAAGATTTTTTAAAGCTGGTTCTTGTTGCTTCATTAATCGCCATTCCAATTGCATGGATTGCCATGAATAAATGGTTACAGGGATTCGCGTACCGGATTGACATCAGTTGGTGGATATTAGCAATTGCTGCGCTGCTGGCTGTTTTGATCGCATTGGCAACCATATTCTACCAGGCAATAAAAGCCGCGGTTGCTAACCCGGTCGATAGTTTGAGGAGCGAGTAATTAATTTAAAAATTTGAAAATAAAAATTCAACGTATTTGTTTATTTGCTGTTGGACAATTAAATTTTTTAAGATCACTCTCTTCACGGGCAACTGAATTTTCGCATGATCAAAAAAGACAAAATCAATGCTAAAGAATTATTTTAAAATCGCCATCCGTCATCTGACAAGACATAAATTATTTTCCGTTATTAATATTTTGTGCCTCGCCATCGGCATTACATTTTCCATGACCATTGGTATTTACATTCTGAACCAGGAGGCAGTAAACAGCCATCTTAAAAATGTAGAGAACCAGTATATCATTAAAAGTAAATGGAAGACGAAAGATATGGGGCTTGATATCACAACGCTTGGCCCTCTTGCAAAAACTTTAAAGACAGAATATCCAACCCTGGTTGCGGATTATTACCGCTTCAATCCTGTTACGAATGTCGTTAGTGCCAGCGATAAACATTTCAAAGAAAATATCTCAATTGGCGACACAACTTTTGTCAACATGTATGGGCTTCCGGTTTTGTATGGCAATTCCCGGCAGGCCTTTGAGAACAATAATTCTGCAGTTATTACCGAAAGCATGGCGCAGAAATTATTCGGAAAAAAGGATGTGATTGGAAAAACGATTTCAGTCCAAACGACTGTAAATAACGAAACCCAGGATTACAGCATTTCTGCGGTTTTAAAAGACATTCCTTATAACTCAGTTTTCAATCTTGTCGGCGATGATTATGGCGTTTTTGTTCCTTCTCTTGGCAACCGTTATTATCAGAATGGCGATGGCGCTGATAATTGGAATCAATTATTTGAAGTGGGAATGATAGAATTGCAAAAAGGAATCTCACCAAAAGATTTGGAAAATCCAGTGAAACAAATCCTGGCAAAATATACGCCTGAATCAATCCAAAAAAATCTGGAAGTAGAACTTGCCCCGGTGAAAACATATTATTCCGGAAGCAGCTCTGTTCAAAAAATGATTGCTACACTTTCGATGGTGGCCATATTTATTTTACTGATGGCAGTCATCAATTTCATCAACATCAATATCGGAATTTCTTCTTACCGGTTAAAAGAAATCGGCTTACGAAAAGTGTTTGGAGGAGCGCGCAGACAACTGGTCATACAATTTATTACCGAAGCGCTGTTGCTTACTTTTATTGCGGCGATTATTTCAATTGGTTTTTACGAATTGCTTCGGCCCGCTTTTGCTAATATTCTAAACGCTACTTTTTTACCGTTTTGGGAATTAAGTTTAAATCAATTTTTATTATTTGCCTTACTTGTTTTTGTTGTTGGATTTATTTCCGGCATTTATCCTGCATTTATTTTAAGCGCTTCCAATGTGCTGCATGCAGTAAAGGGAAAAATTGATTCTGCCAAAGGAGGCTTTATGTTGCGAAAGGTTTTGCTTGTTGTACAGTTCACCATTGCCGTTGTCGTTTTTATCAGCGCTATCTATGTCTCAAAGCAGGTGTCTTTTGTGTTCAATAAAGACCTTGGTTACAATAAAGAACAATTAATGGTGATAAACGCATTGCCCAAACAATGGGATTCTGCCGGAGTAAAACGAATGGAAAATATAAAATCGGCTTTGCAACAACTTTCTGTTGTAAAAGATGCCTCATTATCATTCGAAGTTCCAGACAGAAAGCCGCCAAATGCCATTGATTTATTACCGGTTGGAAGTACCAATAATCAACCTGTTTTTATTGCCGGCACTGTTGCAGATAAAGATTATGCAGCTACCTTTGGCTTGCATGTTTTATCAGGCAGTTTTTTTACCGAGCAGGGAGCTAATATTCCAGGGCAGGTTGTTCTAAATGAATCGGCAGCGAAGGCGCTTGGATTTACGAATCAATCAGCAGTAAATAAACAGGTAAAATGGGTTTCTGCCAGGTAATGCTTACTGTAAGCGGTGTTGTGAAAGATTATAATTACTCAAGCCTTCAGCACAAAATTGAACCGGTTGCATTTACAAATGTTGAAGATGCATTGGCATACCGGTTTCTCACCGTGAAATTAAATACTTCAAATATGGCCGGTGCGATAAATGAAGTAAAAGAAAAATGGAACTCCTTGTCGCCCAATGCTCCTTTTGAATATACTTTTATGGATGATAATTTTCAATCGCTTTACCGGTCAGAATTGCAATTGAAATCGGCAGCAGATATCGCTACAATTCTCAACCTCGCTATTGTATTTATGGGAATCTTTGGAGTTGTTGCATTTACTCTTACCAAACGGAGTAAAGAAATTGCAGTGCGAAAAGTGCTTGGTGCCGGAGTAAAAAATATCATCTTATTATTTATAAAAGATTACACAGCACTTATTGTTATCGGCAATATTATTGCGTGGCCCATTGCTTATATCATTGTGAATCACTGGTTACAAGGTTACGCATACAGAATAGAACAAAGTGTGATGCCATATTTATTTGCCGGCGCTTTTGTCTTTGTAGCAGCATTGATTTTCATCACACTTCAATGTTTTAAAACAGCAATAGGGAATCCTGTGGAGAGTTTGAGAAGTGAGTAATTATAGTTATTGTCTGCTGTACATGGTTGAAAAAAAGATCTTGATTAATTTGTCCTGGTTTGTTTTTTGGTAATCACACGGCGTGTAGATTCGCGGATAAATAGTGTTGGCTTAAATACAATTTCCTGATGAGTCGTAACTGAATCTCCCTGCATCATTTCAATAAAAAGTTTTGCCGCTGCCTTGCCCGTTTCAAACGCATACATTTCAACGCTGGATATAGAGGGCGTTACAAGGCTGGTAACCGGTTCATTATTGAAGCCCATTAATCCGATATCGTCAGGCATGTGTAATCCTTTCTCTTTTATGGCAAGCATGGCGCCGATAGCCATCCGGTCACTAATCGTGAAGATCGCATCCGGCCTGTGTTTCATTGAAAGCAATTCTTTTGTGGCTTCATAAGCGTAATCCTGGTTGAAGTCGCAATGAATAATTAATTTTCTATCGGCGCGGATTCCATTTTGCTTTAATACCTGTAAATATCCTTCCATTCTTTTATTACTAATGTTCAGATTCTGCGGGCCTGCTAAGATGGCTATTTTTTTATAACCCTGGTCCAGAAGGTGCTGAGTAGCGATTACACCACCCGCTTTATTATCCAGCCTTACTCTTGGCGCTGCTATACTATCAATAATTCTGTCAAATAAAACAAGGGGTATTTTCTTGTTGTATATTTTTTTTATGTGTTCGAATACTTTTGTTTCGCTGGAAACAGATACTATAAATCCATCTACTGAGCTATCAAGCAACCGGTTTGTATTCACCAGTTCCCTGCCAAAGCTTTCATCACTCTGACAGACCATTACTGTATAGGCCGCTTCCAATGCAGCTTCGTCAATTCCTTTAACCATTCTCGACAATACATAATCAAGATTGGGGATGATAACACCTATGGTATGGGTTTGCCTGTTTAGTAATCCCAGCGCCAATTTATTCGGCCTGTAATCCAATTCCTCAGCAAGCGCTTTTACTGCTTTCTTCGTTTCTATATTAATATCCGGGGCATCCCTCAATGCCCTGCTGACAGTTGATTTGGATATGCGAAGTGTATTGGCAATATCAATAATTGTAGTTTGCTTTTCCATAATATTGATGCAATATAATATTATTTACAAATTCCCGGGAAATTACCGTAACCGTTCCCGGCACGGTTCCCATAGATAAATTTCATATTTACTTAAGGAATTGGGTATGTTTTTTAGATAAAAATCAAGTTTCTCATTAAAAATTTAGAAAAAATATATACAAGCAAAAAAATGAATCCAAATAATGGTGTTTAACATTGTGCTAACAATCATCCGGGCATTTAAAATTTTAGAATTATAGAGATTGGAAGAGATTAAGTAAAAGAATATGACAAGCAAAAGAAAAATGGAAGTGTGTTCAAATGAATTTGTAGAAAGCGCCTCAGTGAAATGGGAATCAATGTCTGAAGGCGTCAAAAAAAAAATAATGGCTTATAATGATCAAATCATGTTGGTAAGGGTAGAATTTGAAATGGGAGCAACAGGGCCGATACACAATCATCCTCATGTGCAGGTAACCAATGTGGAAAGCGGAGTTTTTGAAATTGAAATTGATCGAAAAAAAAAGATATTGAAAAGCGGCGATGCTTTTTATGTACCGTCCAATGCTATGCATGGGGTTGTGTGTATTGAAGCTGGAGTGCTTGTGGATGTTTTTGCCCCTATGAGAGCTGATTTTCTCGAAAAGAAATAAATATTCATTATGAGAACTATTACAAGGATGGTGCTTATGGCTTTCGTGTTGATGTATGGAATGCATTCTTATGCCCAGGTACGAAAGTCTTACCCGCAAGTATTTGCATTGAATGCTAAAACACTGGCATCGAATAAAAAACAAATTAAGGCTAACAATGTTAATCTTATCCCTGCTTATAAAAAATTATTAGCTGATGCAGAAAAGGCTTTGCAATTCAAAACGGTAAGCGTAATGGAAAAAGCAAATACACCACCCAGCGCAGATAAACATGATTACATGAGTATTGCGCCATACTTCTGGCCTGATCCTTCAAAACCTGGTGGAGTGCCTTATATGAATAAAGACGGGCAAATAAACCCGGAAGTAAACCAATACAAAGATAAAATATATCTCCTGGCGGTTTGTGATAACGTTTCTACGTTGGCATTAGCATGGTATTTTTCCGGAGATGCCCGCTATGCAGATCATGCGGAAAAGCTGCTACGTGTATGGTTTCTTGATACCGCTACCCGGATGAATCCGAATTTGAATTTTGCACAGGCAGTTAGGGGGAGGCAAACGGGCCGTGGCTATGGACTGATAGATACACGTCATTTTGTAAGGCTTATAGATGCAATCGGACTTTTAAGCAATTCGTCCCACTGGACACAAAAAGATCAACAAGGAATGAAGGAATGGTTCGCGGAGTTTTTAAACTGGATGCAAACCAGTAAAAATGGCCTGGCTGAAATGCATACGCTAAATAATCACAGAGTATGGTATGATGAGCAAAGGCTGTCCTATGCCTTATTTACAGGCAATATAACACTGGCAAAGGAAGTAGTGACAAATGCTAAAGAGCAACTTGATAAACAAATGGCAAGTGATGGCAGTTTCCCTTTAGAAATGAAACGAACTATTTCCCTGCATTATACGGTTTTTGTTTTAGATCCCTTTTTTACGACTGCAGATCTCGCTAAAAATGTAGGAATTGATTTCTGGAATTATGTAAGCCCATCTGGCAAATCATTAAAGAAAGGATTTGAGGCTGTATTGCCTTACCTGTTAAAGGAAAAAGAATGGCCCGGTCAGCAAATAAAACCTTTTGATTATGATGAAGCGCTGCCGCTGTTGGTAAAAGGAGCAGAAAATTATGATTGCAAGGTCTGCTTAAAGCAAGTAAATAAAATTGCGGGCGACAGTGCAAGTAGCTTACGACTGCATTTGTTAACAGATGTGGTTTTTTAAACAGATACATCAAGAAGATTACATAATAGTCGGATTCAAAAAAATGAATAGGACTGAAAGGGGTTTTATTGCCCGGAAAGAATGTGAAGCAGACTGCTATCGCTTAATGTACAATTCTTTATAAGTAACTAACATAATAACAAACAATAAATCTTTTCATCACTAAATGATTGCTTTATGAAAGTACATGTAATTTGCCCGCCACGTGCGTTGCCGTTTGGAAAATGGGGTTGTCTTTTTTTTCTCGTCATACAATTTTTTGCTTCACCGGTATTTGCACAGGTACACCAGGTGCATGGTATTGTGACGGACGTAAAAGGTATGCCAATGGCAGGTGTGACTGTTACCGTAACTGGCTCATCTGCTGCTGCAGTTAGCGATAATAAGGGGCAATACTCCATTAACGCGTTGCAGGGAAATGTATTGGTATTTTCCTACACCGGATATCTGACCAGGCAAATTAAAGTTGATAAATTTAATTCTACATTAGCCGTTACACTTGAGCAGAATCCACTCTCACTTGAAAATGTAGTAGTGGTAGGATATGGCAGCCAAAAGAAAGTAAATCTGAGCGGGGCTGTTGCACAGGTATCCGGCAAAGAACTTATTGACCGGCCGGTGCCAAATGTTACTGCTGCATTACAAGGGGTGTTACCAGGCGTTACGGTTATCAGGAGTAGCGGCCAACCTGGGAGCGAAGGTTATGGAATAAGAATCCGTGGCTTTTCATCTGCCAATGATGCCAATGCACTCGTTCTGGTAGATGGCGTTGAACAGGATCTTAATCTTTTAGATCCGAATGATATTGAATCTATATCGGTATTGAAAGATGCTTCAGCCTCAGCTATCTATGGGGCGAAAGCTGCGGCTGGTGTTGTGCTGGTAACCACTAAACAAGGGCGTCCAGGTAAAACAAGAATTACCTTTAGTAGTTATTATGGATTAAATATTACTGCCCGTCAGCCGCAAAGACTTGATTCCTGGGATGAACAAACACTCATAGACGAAGCCCGTAAAAATGCAACGGGCGCTGCTGAATTTAATAGTGAACAAATAGAGTGGTTAGAAAATGCCAATTTCACTTATAGGCCTAATCCAACACAGGACCGATGGGAATATTATGGTAACAACAACTGGATAAAAGAAGGCATGGATAAAATAAATCACATGCAGAATCATTCTTTATCCATAAGCGGAGGTGAACAAAAATTGAATTACCTGGTATCAGGAAGTTATTATGCACGTGACGGTGTACTTCGTTACGGCCCGGATGGTAACTCCAGGATGAATTTAAAACTAAATGTTAATTCGGAATTGAATAAATACGTGTCGGTAAAGTTAACAACAGGCTACATAGGTTCTTTTGTTAAAGAGAATGCATTTGGAACTGATCAGATCATAAACAGGTTGTATAGAAGCCGTGCAAGGCAATCCTTATATACGCCTCCTGAAGATATTACAGGGCAGAAATATAATGGGGATCTGCAGATTAATGCGGTGGATATAGAAAAGAATGGAGGTACTGAAAACCGCGATTACGAAACCTTTACGGGACGTGTGGATTTACAGGTAAAGAATGTCATAAAAGGACTGACGCTTGATGTGGTTGGTTGGCGTAATCAGAATAATTACAATATGGAAAATGACAGTAAAAGTATCTTCTGGTATGGACGTACAACAAATACTGTCAGGTTTAGTGTAAATGTCCCAAATTCTATTACTGTTACCAAGAACAAGGCTTATCAAAATAACCTTCAAAGTTTTCTTACCTATCATTTGAAACTTAAAGGCAATCATGATTTCACATTGTTGCAGGGTGGTTCTTACGAAGACTACCGGAAGGATGAGATTACTGCTTCGGCTCAAAACATGATTACCAACGATTTTTTCAGTCTGAATTTTGCCGACCCGCTTACAAAAACAAATAGTGATCTCGTACAGACATGGGCGCTTGCCTCATTGTTTGGCCGGTTGAATTACAGTTTTAAGGATAAATATTTATTTGAAGCATCTTATAGGTATGATGGAAGTTCGCGACTTGCGCCACAAAACCGCTGGCAATTATTTCCTTCGTTCTCTGCTGCATGGAGAGTCAGCCAGGAAAACTTTTTCAAAAATATTTCCTTTATTAATGATCTAAAATTCAGGGCTTCGTGGGGACAATTGGGAAATGGCTCTGTATTGGGATTGTATGATTATATACCTCTTTTAACCAGCGGACTTACTACCTCAAATAATCTGGTGTTCAATGATCAGCGCACACAGTATTTATATCAATCTACCCTTGCATCACCCGATAAAACGTGGGAGACAGTACAGCAATCAAATGTCGGTGTTGACATTACATTACTGAATAACAAACTTGCTATTACTGCCGACTATTATGTAAAACGTAACAAGAATATGCTGGCTACTTTAAATGTGCCTAACATTATTGGTATAAATGTTTCCAGTGTGAATATTGGTGAATTGAAAAGCTGGGGTTCTGAATTTGATATAAAATGGAGAGACAAAATTGGAAAATTAAGTTATCGCCTTGGATTCAATATTTCTGACAATCAAAACACTTTAGTAAAATATGATGGCCGCAATTCCATTGGAAGTGGGGGTGTAGTGCCATTGCTGGAAGGATATCCATTGAACAGTGTCTGGGGCTATAAAACAGCGGGTTATTTCCAGACACAGGATGAAGCCGATGCTTATAAAGGCAAAGTCAAATACCCATTTTTTCCTAACCCTGCCCCAGGTGATGTAAAATATCTTGACCTTGATGGAAATGGGACAATATCAGCCGGAGATGGCACCCCTTCCAGTCCGGGAGATTTGGTTTACCTGGGTACTACCAATGCAAGATATACTTATGGATTTGATCTTGGCCTTTCCTGGAAAAGATTTGATTTTTCTGTTTTCTTCCAGGGTGCTTTGAAACGCAGCTTTTTAATTGACCAGGGTACACTCTCACCGATATTGGGGACTGCCGATATGCCATGGACTATACATATGGATCATTGGACCCCGGACAATCCAGACGCGCTTTTTCCGCGAATGTACCAAACCAGCGCTCATAACTTTTTGCCATCAGATAAATGGACACAAAACGGAAGTTATGTGCGCCTCAAAAATATACAAATCGGCTATGTTGTCCCAATCAATGAAAAGTATATAAAGGATCTGAGGATATATATTTCCGGACAAGACCTTTGGGAATCAACAAAAGTGTTGAGCGTATTTGATCCGGAAGTTGGTAATAATGTCAGCGCCACCGCGTATCCATTTTACAGAACCGTATCGTTCGGCATTAATTGTACACTTTAATAAATGAAGGAAACATGAAAATCATTAATGGAATAATCGTAATAATAATTATAACAACAGTTTCTTTAACAAGTTGTAAAAAACTCGACCGTTTTCCTGAAACATCATTTAGTGACGCAAATTTCTGGAATACGGAAACTGATCTAATTGATGCCGCTAACCGCATGTACCAGCAGTTGGATGCAAACTGGATTGATAACCGTGCTGATGATGCGGTAAACCAGTCTGGCCCAAACAGTATCAGCAATGGTAACATAACTGTACCGAATACCAGCGCCGATTGGAGTGATCGTTATGATGAAATTTTTACAGCCAATAATATCCTGGAGAAAGCAGGGCGCGCTAAAATATCGCAGAACATTATCAACAGGTATTATGGCGAAGCGCGGTTTTTCAGAGCTTACGCATATTTAAGCCTCGTGCAAAAGTATGGTGATGTTCCTTTAGTGTTGCACACTTTGGATATAAATTCGCCTGAACTTACTATGCCTCGTACCCCACGGGAAACCGTAATGGAAGCTATTTATGCCGATCTTGATTCTGCTGCGTCATGGTTGCCAACAAGGGCAGCATTGCCGGCTGCTCAATATGGCAGAGTGACGAAAAGTGCCGCCTGGGCATTAAAGGCAAGAGCCGGTTTATATGAAGGCACCTGGTTAAAATTCAGAAATGAAACAGGCTGGCAACAACACCTGCAAATAGCTGTGGAAGCAGCAAAAAATGTAATGGGGCAAGGTCACAGGCTCTATCCGGATTATGGAGGTTTATTTCAACATGCCGGAGAAGGACCAGGTAATACAGAAAACATCTTCGTAAAAATATATGGTGTTAGCAATACCAACCTTCTTCTCGGGCACAACAATTCAAGAGACCTCGAAAATGGTAGAATGGCTCCCACACGCAATTTGATTCGTCAATATTTATATACTGATGGCCTGCCAGCATTTTCTACAACCAATACAGTCGAGGCATCGCCTTCCCCATTATTCGTAGCAGAAGACAGTGAGCAGTCATATAATACCATACTTGAAAACAGAGACCCGCGATTGTCATATACAGTTTTCAAATCCGGAGAAGAGGCTTACAAAGGTCCCTGGATACCGACTGTTTCTCTGGGAGCACGATCTGGATTTGCTGCAAAAAAAGGATTTAATGTAGAAGACCAAACTATCAACGGTGCTGGTACAGTTGACAGAATTTTAATTCGTTATGGAGAAGTTTTATTGATTTATGCAGAAGCTACCTATGAACTTGCCGATGCCATCAGCGATGAAGACCTTGATCTCAGTATAAATCAACTAAGAACAAGGGCCGGATTTAATGTAAAGCTTACCAATGAGTTTGTAACTGAACACAATCTTAGTATGCGGGAAGAAATCAGGAGGGAAAGAACAGTAGAACTTGCATTGGAAGGCTTCAGATACGATGACCTTATCAGGTGGAAGACAGCCGAAATTTTATTACCACAGGATCTGCTTGGCGCAAAATATATAGAATCTGACTGGCCAAACACCAGCGCCAGTAATTTAAATTTAAATGCCGATAGCGTGATAATTGTAGAACCTTCAGGTACACGGCATTTCGATCCTGCCCGCAATTATTTATACCCGGTTCCATTTAATGAAATTACATTGAGTGGTGGTAATGTTGTACAAAACCCTAATTGGTAATATTTATAAAAATTGAAATTATGAAAGCAATAAGATATAGCCTGTTTATTTTCCTGTGCTTGGCAATATTAGTTTCCTGTGAAAAAAAGGATTACCGGATGGGGCTTCCGGAATACGACAATCATTATTATGCAGCCTACATTCCCAATAATAATTCAGTCATATCAGTAAAAAGAAATCAAACGGATTTGTTAAAATTACCGGTTCAGTTTTATTCAGCTTTTATACGAGACTATGATGCAGTTGCATTCTATGTTGCTGATACCACCGGAATACATAACCCGGCAGTTATAGGTGTAGATTTTAACGTAGTAGATAAAGATGGAAATGTAAAAGCTCCTTCCGATAGTGGCAGATATACCATCACTTTTCCAAAAGCACAAAGAAAAATGGATACCATTTATATCAAGTTATTAAACAACCCGGTTTCTGGTACCCGTCGTGTAGAAATACAAATAAGAGAACATCAGACAGACCAATACGATGTCGATATTTTTTCGACCGCCTACAGGCGTCCTATAGACATTAAATAATTCCTATAGACATTAAATAATATTGCCTGTTTATACTATTTAAGTTTTTGCGGATGGTTTGCTGATTATCTCCGCTTATATTTTATCCCTTGTCTGATGCAAGACTACATTCCCTGTCCATTTAAATGTTTTGTAAAATCTTGATTGAAGTTGTTTCAAACCAAAGAGATATGATAAGAAGAAAGATTCCTTTGATGGTAATTTTCAGTATGTTGATGTTGGCTACAAAGGCACAGGCACCGGATTATAATAAAGCGCTGCTTGAAGCAGAACCACAGGTGCTGCAATTGTTAAATGAAACACTTCTGGAAAGAAATGGTCAATTGATCTTTCCGCGAACAGAAAGTAATGATTCTTTAAAATTGGTAAGCTCGAAAGATTGGACGAGCGGCTTTTGGCCCGGAATATTATGGAAAATGTACCAGGCATCAGGAAAGGAAATTTTTAAGGATAAGGCAGAAAATTTTACGAAACTGATGGAAAAAGAAGAATGGAATGCCGATTCCCATGATGTGGGTTTCAAAATATACAGCAGTTTTGGTAACGGGTATAAAAACACCGGCAAAGATGAATACAAAAATGTCATTGTACAGGCAGCTAAAACACTTTCCGTTCGCTTCAATAATAAAGTAGGATGTATTCGTTCATAAAATAATCCAATATGGGCATATCCGGTGATTATTGATAACATGATGAATCTTGAATTATTATTTGAAGCGACCAAAATAACCAACGATTCGACATTTTATCACATAGCCGTTTCACATGCTAATACAACTTTAAAAAATCAATACCGCGCAGATTATAGTTGTTATCATGTAATAGATTATGATACCGCTACAGGAGGTGTCATGAAAAAGAATACAGCCCAGGGTTATTCAGATCAATCTTCATGGGCGCGGGGACAAGCATGGGGCTTATACGGCTTTACCATGTGTTATCGAGAGACAAAAAATGTTAGGTACCTTAATCAGGCGGATGAAATCGCCAATTTTATTTTAAAGAATCCGAATTTGCCTGCAGATTTGATTCCCTATTGGGATTACGATGTACCAGATACCAGTACTGCCCCGAGAGACGTATCTGCTGCCGCTATTACCGCCTCTGCTTTATATGAGCTTAGCGGTTATTCAACAAAAGGTAGAATTTATCGCAAAGCTGCCGATAAAATCCTCCATAATATCATTAAATATTACCGCGCTCCGATTAACAGCCATCACGGTTTTATTTTGCTACATAGTACAGGTCACAAGCCCGCAAATAGTGAAATAGATGTTCCGATTATTTATGCCGATTATTATTTTCTTGAAGCTTTGCTAAGATGTAAAACAGCTAAATCATAACACGGATTCTACTCATTTCTACACAATCAATGTTTGGATTATCAATCCTGCTAAGGACCAAGGGCAAATTATTTAAAATTGAATTATTTGTTCATTTGCTGTCATAAGGTAAAATAAAAATGAAAATCATTCGATGGTTTTAAATATTCCTGTTTAAAAAAAGGTATCCTGCTTCCGCTACTGTATCAAAAGCGGCACACCTACTGTATCAAAATCGTACACTTGTATTTTTTTACGCTTTATAAAATGTTGAAAAGCATTGCATAAATACGTGGCATTAATTTTTAGCAGGGATAACAAAGTAAATAGAAAGGCTCTTCATGCCCACATGTGTTCTCAATTAGATTGGTATGTTAAGTTTGAATTAAACTATGAAGCGTTTTATGCGGCAGCTGAACCAATTTAAGACTTTATCCATGGAAGAGCTAAAGTGAATAAGGTTGTTGGCTAAACGACAAAACCCTAAAATGAATATTCACATTATTATGTGATTGCAAACTAAGAACTAAGACCATGTTTAAAAATTATTTCAAAATCGCCTGGAGGAATTTAAACCGGAATAAATTTATTTCTTTCGTAAATCTCTTCGGGCTAACGGTAGGAATTTGTTGTTGCCTGCTCATTGGCATTTATATTCTCAATGAATTGAGCTATGACCGCTATAACAAAAATGCAGATAATATTTACAGGATTGAAAGAACGTTTTTGAATGCAGAAACCGGCGCGCTCTCTTTGCAGCTCGGAGCGGTGGCGCCGCCTTTTGCCCCACTGCTTCAGAATGATTTTAAAGACATCAAAAACGTAACGCGCATACTCGATGTGGGTACCAGCCCAATCAAGTATGGAGAAAATATTTTTAACCAGAAGAATGTTTATTTCGCTGATGAAAATCTTTTTAAAATTTTTGATTTTAATGTATTGAAAGGCAATCCTGCTACGGCCCTGAGCGATCCGAATACGGTAATGTTGAATGAAGAAACTGCCGAAAAGCTTTTTGGGAACAGCGACCCCGTGAATAAAGTGGTTCGCCTTAATAACCAGCTTGATTTTAAAGTAACCGGCGTTTACAAAGCCTTACCTGAAAATTCGCATTGGCATCCGGATGTGCTGATCTCTTTCAACACGCTAAAAGATTCTGCTGTATATGGTGAAAAGAATTTGATGACCAATTGGGGTAATAATTCCTTTTATACTTATTTGCTTTTACCACCTCATTATAACGCCGGGAAATTAGAAGCACAATTTCCCGCTTTTCAAAACAGGCATATTCCTGCCGAAGGAAAATTTAAAGCGTCTGATTATTCTATTTTATCCCTTCGCAAACTCACAGACATTCATCTTCATGCTCACACAGATGAGGAAATAGAAATTAATGGCGACATCAATCGTGTGTATATTTTTTCAGCAATCGCTTTGTTTATCTTGCTGATCGCATGCATCAATTATATGAATTTATCTTCTGCGCGTTCTGTATTGCGCGCAAAAGAAATTGGCGTTCGCAAGACAGCTGGAGCAAGCAAAAAAGAATTGATTGCGCAATTTTTATGTGAGTCAGTTTTTATTACCTGCATCGCATTCCTGCTGGCGATCTTAATCACAAGATTTGCTTTGCCCTGGCTCAATCAATTATCCGGTCAACAGCTATCTATGGAGAGTTTGTTGCAATGGAAAATTTTGATTGGCATCATAATGTTGCCGTTTATCGTTGGAATTTTATCCGGCATATATCCTGCATTATATCTTTCTTCATTCCAGCCGGTAAAGGTTTTAAAAGGTGTTATTAAAAAAGGCGGCGGCAATATTTCTTTAAGAAAAGCATTGGTAGTTTTTCAGTTTGCCATTTCTATTATCCTGATTGTTGCAACCGTCATAGTGTTTCAGCAGTTGAATTATATCCAGAATAAATCCCTTGGCTTCAATAAAGAACATATTGTCACGCTAAGGAATAATGCGGGTCTTACCAACTCTTTTCAATCCTTTAAAGACGAACTGTTATCTAATTCAAACATCAAAGACGTTGCGCTCTCATCACGCATTCCATCAGGAAGGTTGCTTGATTCGCAAGGCTCACAACTGGATGCCGGAAATGCGATGTCGCCTTCAAAAGCAGATATTAAATATGTTGTTGCGGACGAAAACTTTATCCCAACTTTTGGGATAAAGATCGTTGCCGGAAGAAACTTTTCAAAAGATTTTGGAATGGATACTTCTTCATTTTTGATCAATGAAACTGCCGTGAAAGCATTGGGATTAAAATCCGATGAGGATGCTATTGGTAAACAATTCCGATACGGTGGTCGAAAGGGAATGATAGCAGGAGTGTTCAATGATTTTAATTTTGAATCCCTGCACCAGCGCATCATTCCATTGGTTTTATATGAATCACGGGATGGCGCTTCATCTTATAATAACATCTCTGTGAAGACATCCGGAAATGTGCCGGCAGCAATTGCACAAATCGAAAAAACATGGAAAAAGTTTTTGCCGGAAATTCCTTTTGAATACCAGTTTTTAGACGACAGGTATGCAAAGCTTTATGAAGCAGAAGACCGTCAAAGCAGCATCTTTACTATTTTTTCATGCATCGCTATTTTCATCGCCTGCCTTGGATTATTTGGATTATCTGCATTTACGATTACGCAGCGTGTAAAGGAAATAGGCGTGAGAAAAGTGTTGGGTGCAAGCACCGGAAGTATCGTAAAACTAATTTCAAAAGACTTTTTATTACTCGTTGTGATAGCCGCTGTCATTGCATTTCCTATTGCATGGTACGCCATGAACCATTGGTTACAGGCTTTCGCATACCGCATAAATATTGGTTGGTGGGTTTTTATCCTGGCTGCAGTAATTGCTTTGTTAATTGCGTTTGCAACGATCAGTTTCCAGGCAATAAAAGCAGCTACCACTAATCCGGTGAAAAGCCTGAGAAGCGAGTGAGGTGAATGGTGAATGCCGAATTGTGAATGGTGAGTTATTTGAAGACAAGAATTTGGATTATTTGTGGCTTTACTGAAGAATAAGAAAAATGAAAAGTAAGTGATTGGTTATAAATCACACTTCAGTAAATCAAACATCACTAAACTAAGAAATCGAAAAATCGTACATCAGAAACAGATCTTTATGCTAAAGAATTATTTCAAAATCGCGTGGCGTAACCTGATGAAAAACAAAGTCTTTTCTTTCATCAATGTTCTCGGTTTATCTACCGGACTAGTATGTTGCATGTTGATCACCCTATATATTTTGAATGAAACCAGTTATGACCGTTATCAAAAAAATGCGGATAATATTTACCAGGTTGGCACTGATTTTATAGGACTTGGTAATTTTAAAAAGCAGCCGACTACACCGGCCGCGATGGGAGAAATAATGAAATCGGTTTTTCCCCAAATTCAACAAACTACCCGGATGGTACGGTTGTTTGCCGAGGACAAAACATTGCTTCAATACACTCCTCAAAATGGTGCAATAAAATCGTTTTATGAGACAAAAGGCTATGTTGCTGATTCAACTTTTTTCAGAATTTTTACGCATCATTTCATTGAAGGAAATCCGGCAACAGCTTTGACGAATCCTAATTCGGTTGTGCTCGACGAAGAGATTGCAAAAAAGATTTTCGGCAATCAGCCGGCGTTAAATAAAGTAATTCATATCAGCAGCAGCACCAATGGCGATCATGATTACCAGGTAACCGGTGTTTTCAGACCGATTAATAAACCTTCGCATATTGATGGAAGATTTTTTATGAGTACAATGGGGGGTAACATTGCCAGCATGATAAAAAATGCCGGAACCAATCTGGCCAACAACAACATGTATTACACATATCTTTTGCTGGCGCCAGGCACAGATCCGAAAAAATTAGAAGCACAGTTTCCTGCGTTTGTAGATAAATATGCAGGTAAAGATTTAAAAGCCGTTGGCTTTCAGAAAGCGCAATATCTCATCCCATTAAAAGACATTCATTTGCATTCAGGGTCAGACAATGATGTTACGCCTAGTGGCAGCGTTACTTATTTATACATTCTTGCTTCTATCGCTTTATTTACTTTGCTGATTGCCTGTATCAATTTCATGAACCTCGCTACAGCACGATCTTCCAGGCGTTCGTCAGAAGTTGGGATCAGGAAAGTTCTTGGCGCGGAAAAGAAGTTTCTCATTGCGCAGTTTCTGGGCGAATCAGTATTGATGAGTTTGATCGCTTTTGTCTTTGCAATTGTATTTACCAAGCTTTTAATCCCCGCATTCAATCATCTTTCAGGCAAAAATCTTTCGCTTTCTTTTGAAAATATCTGGATCGTTCTTGTTTTTCTATTGTTATCGGTTCTTACCGGTTTATTGGCCGGAAGTTATCCTGCATTTTATTTGTCTTCCTTTAATCCTGCAAAAGTTTTGAAGGGAAAGTTTTCCAATTCACTTGCAGCGGTTTCCTTAAGAAAAGGTTTGGTGATCTTTCAATTTGTGATTTCTGTAGTGCTGATTGTTGCTTCTGTGGTGATTGCGCAGCAAATGAATTATTTACGCTCTGCGGATCTTGGCTTTGCCCAGGAAAGGCAAATTGTAATTCCTTTGCGCAGCCAAAATGCGAAAAAAATTTACACTGCTTTCAAAGATGAATTGCTGAAACAATCAACTGTTGCCAATGTCGGCGCTTCCATGTTTTATCCGGGCATCACCAATTTCGCCGATAATATTTTATACAAAGAAGGTGAAAGCATGCAACAGGGAAAAG